>OGXT01000402.1_pt1 | contig 55488 bp, 39 predicted proteins | sample 1576361 | NCBI WGS metagenome assembly OGXT01 (sample SAMEA3541514, study PRJEB24748) | human gut metagenome | biome: human gut; feature: human-associated habitat; material: faeces | place: China | collected 2012 | reverse complement strand
ATATATCGGCATTTACCAACTTATGAAAAGATAATCAGAAATTTAGTAAGTTTTTAGACAAAAAAAGACACTAAAAATCTATGATTTTTAGTGTCTTATGATGGCAGAGGTATAAAGATTCGAACCTTAAATGACGGAGTCAGAGGCTCGCAATCTTTTTTCAAAACTGCCTATTTAAGCCATTTTTCAGACTTTGCGTCTCTCAAAAATCTCTCAGAATTTTATTTTTGCTTATAACCGCAAATTCGTATGAGGAATTGCGAACCTTACAATGAGGTGTATAAAAAAACTCTAAATCCGCATTATCTTTTACAGCAGGGTACTGCACCGTTTGGTGACGAAGAATATAAAAGGTCATTATTCAATCAGATTTAATCCAAACTCAAGTCTCGTATATTCTATTCAATAATTAGGTAACAAAAAAGCGCCGTATTTCTACGACGCTTTTGCCTTGCTCAGAAGATGGAGCAAGGGAATGCTATTCAATTATCTGTTGTACTTTTTCTTTCTGCTGGCAACCGTTGTAGCAAGGGTTGCGCCGCCGCTGGCTAACAGTAGGGAAATCCACAGTGTAAGGTTGCTTGTATCGCCGGTCTGCGGACTCTTATCGGATGTTCCCGGTTTGGTACTGGCAGGCTTTTTCTCAAGAGCAGCAATCGCATCTTCGATAGCCTTTGCCATCTTGTCTACTTCAGATTGCTCCGTAATATTTTTACCACGGACAACAGCATTCACAGCAGTTTCCACACCGGAGAAGTCCTTGTAGTCATTCTTGTTCAGGGCATTTGCTTTGGCAATGGCTGCATCAACCTTAGTATAATCAGCGTCCTTGTATTGCAGGGCATCAATGGCATCTTCGATAGCTTTTGCCATTGCATCTACCTCGCTCTGCTCGGTAATGTTCTTGTCGCGGACAACGGCATTCACAGCAGCTTCCACGGCAGAGAAGTCCTTGTAGTTGTCCTTGTTCAGTGTATTTGCTTTGGCAATGGCTGCATCAACCTGAGTGTAGTCGGCAGGTAAATAAGTCATTGCGATAGTCTGCGTATGCGTTGCCGCATCGGCGGTGATCGTTATATTGCCGGTGTATGCTTTGCAGTTATCAGCTGTTACTTCAACAGGGTAAGTTCCTACTTCCAAACTGACAGAGCCGGTAACCTCCTGACCATTCACTTTAACAACAACATTGGTCAGACCGTCCGGCGTTACAACGAAAGAAACCGGATAGACAGCCTTTGTGATAAAATGAACATTTTTATAAAGTGCAAAGTACTGAGTACCGCTGGAAAGCAGGTCAATTTCTGTTCCTTCCGAGTCTACAGCTTTTGCATAGTTCAGATGATAGCCATCGGCAATCACAGGCACACATTCATCAAAAATTGCAGGGATATTGTTCACATTCGTATTCTTTGCATCAATCTCTGCTTCTTCTACGGTAAAAGTACCGTTACCGCCCATGGGGTATTTACCGTCAGTGGTTACTTTGGCACCACCCTTGATCAAAATATTGCCTTTTGTCCATAGCGCGGCGTCCGCAGTAGAGGTACAGCTTACCTCGCCGCCATCAACCGTCAAATTACCTGCGGCAAACAAAGCGGGATAATAGCTTGTTGCTTTAACTTTAGATGCAGCAAGTTCAATATCGCCGCCGTTTCCTTCTTGATCTTTCCAGATAAAGGCTCCGTTGCGTCCGTCCTGAGTCGCCTTAAGCGTAACATCGGCGCCGTTTACAATCTTCAGCCTATGGGCATCGATTCCGGCATACAAGCCGGTGGAATTCAAAGTTGCCCCGTCAATTTCGACCATTCTTCCGGCTATGCCCAATCCGCCTTTAGAGTTTATTATGACCCTTGCTTTATCGGAAATCTTGACGTCAGCCGCTGTGCTAATTCCATCGTAGTTTTCCCCGATAACGTTGATCACCAGTGTTCCGTCGCCGGTAATCTCCACAGAATTGCTGGAATTGGGGGCTATTCCCATTCCTCCGTAGGGATCGGTTCGGGTAATGCTATTTGTCCCGGTCAACCGTATCTTCAATGTACTGGGGATAATCGTATTAATACCGTAGTCTGACATGGTGTCGTTGTCAAGGGTAGCGTTGTTCAAGGACAAGGTGTGAGTGGTCGGCTCATAGCTTACTGTTCCACTGCAAAGATTATCCTTATTCTCAGACGTGACCTGTACGCCGTCTACCCAGATGTCGTAGACCGTGGGATCCGCTGCCAGAGCTGTGACAGGCAGGAGTCCAACTACCATTACAATGCTGAGTAGGATTGCAAATAGTTTTTTCTTCATAACAGTTCCTCCATTTTTAAATTGTCTGCTTGGTTCTTTCTTCGCAACGGACATACCGAGAAAAGATATGTTTACGGGTGGTAGTTAGGATTTCAATATCAAACTACCGTCCTTCTGGCAAATGCCGTGATTGATACAAGACAGAGTACCATACACGGGGTGAGCATAATGCTCAAAATTCGTTTTTCATCTTGTTTCCTCCGTTTCGTCATCCATAGACAGCTTAAAATCGTATTTCATTTCCAGTATGGCAAATAGTTTGTGCATGACATCTGTGGCAATCGCCTTGATATCCAGCGTTTGAATAAAGGCAAGCACCCGCCTCTGCTCCTCCTCCGGCACCTTATACACCCGAAGTGCCGCCGTGAGAAAACGGCTGAGCTTGCGCTCCAGCGGAAAATGGATGTCACATTTGTGCGCCATATAGCTGCGCATTAGCCCCGCCGTGCCGATCTCCATTTCATAAAAATCGCTGTCGCTGTAATCGGGGAAATTCCCGCCGAAAATCTCTTTTAATTCCGCCGTGGTATGAAGATAGATATATTCCGCCGTGTCCGGAGCGGTATAGGCTTCAATATAAATTTCCCGCAGATTCTCATTCAGCTCGGTGAGTGTGAGCTGAATCGCCGTTTCCACCGCATAGGCGTACACCGGCGGCAGCTTGCTGTCCGCAATGCTCCTTGCCGCACCGAACTGCCCGCCGAACATCGTCTCGGTCAAGTCCAGCAAAATTTTATCCTTGGTCGGAAACAGATTCAAATAGCTTCCTCTTGCAACACCCGCTTCGTTAACAATCTGACTGACAGAGGTGTTTTTATACCCCTGCTCCAAAAAAAGGCGAACGCATGCAGTCAGGATTTTCTTCCTTGTTTCGCAGCTGCTTCTTCGCAAACAAATCACCTCTCTATAAAAGTATTAGTATCCGTACTAATAATATCATCTCGAGAATGAAAAAGCAAGTGGTATTTGAGGTTTTTCTGCGTTGAATTGTGACATTTTCGTAAACGCTGCCTACTTCCATTACTCATAAAACTTTATGACTTCTTGGATACTTCCCGAAAAAGAAAAGCCGCCGTCGCTTGACAGCAGCTTTTTCGATAGCTTGTTATGCGCAAATCAGATCGCTTGAAACAATCTCCATAGCAGCATTATGGATGTTATTCATCTTCTGCGCCCACAGCATTTGGTTTTCCGCTTTAAGCGCTTCCGTTACGCTCTCCTTTTCAGCAAGTTGTTTTACCAGCCGAGAAAACAGTTCCTCTGCCTGCTCGTTTATGTCGGCAAGGTAATCGTTCAGCTTGCCGGTGGTCAGTAGCTCGGAATATCATACGCTAACCTCTAAGCCGAATATCTAATGATCATATTGTTGACTTAACAAATAGTTGATCAATTGAGCCAAATATTGTTTTATAATCACCCAACTTTTCAAAACCATATTTTTCGTATAGCCCTATTTCTCCGCTCAGGATATATACTTTTTCATATCCTAGCTCACGAGCATATAAAATTGCGCTTTGAATCATTAACTCCGATAGTCTATTACCACGGTATGGTTCATCAACAAAAACAAATCCTATAAATGGTGTAAACTGATATTCTTTTGGCAGCTCATCCTTTTCAACCAATGTGCAAAATCCTGCCACTTTTCCATTTACACAAGCAACAAACACTCTTTCCCATGTATTAAAGTCATTGCTTTTCATCTTTTGAGCCAAATAAGGGCCCGCTTTCCACGAGCATTTTTCAGCCAAACAAATCGTTTCATTCCAATATTTATGTATTTGGGTCATACAATAAATTTCAGTCATTTATTCCCCTTATAAAAATTCCCATTTATCGTATTGTAAGTATAGCACATAATCATAATTAGCATCAACACTACTCTCGGCAAGCTGCCATATATTCTGTTTCTGTCTGGTTAAATAAATTTAAAAGGATACGCCTCCTTACGAAGTGTATCCTTTGTCCGCTCTCTTTCGTTTCACCATTATTTTTTGTAATCGAGAATTTCTTTTGCCAGGTACACCGGGCGGCGCTTGGTCTCAATGTAATTCTTGGCCAGGTACTCGCCGATGATACCGATGGTAAACAGCTGCATACCGCCAAAGAAAACGATTAGAATCACCGTCTGGGTAAAGCCGTCGACCGCAATGTGCTCTGTGGCCTTGCGAATGAGGGTCACGATAAAGTAGATAATAGAAAAAGCAGTGGAAAGCAGCCCCAACACCGTTGCCAGCTTCAGCGGCGCAGTGGAGAAGGCCAAAATGCCGTTCCAGCCGTATTTCAGCAACTTTTTGAACCCCCATTTGGTGGTGCCGCTGGCCCGCTCTTTGGCTTCATAAGGAATGTACTTGGTGTTAAAGCCCACCCAACTGAACAGCCCCTTGGAAAAGCGGAAATACTCCGGCATTTGCAGCAGCGCGTCCCGCACGGTGCGGCGGAAGGTGCGAAAGTCGGAAGCACCGTCCACAAAATCCACTTCGCTCATATTGGTGGCCATTTTGTAAAAAGCGGATTTCACGGAGGTCATCAGCTTGTTCTCGTGCCGGGTCTCCTGAAAGGCGCACACGCAGTCCGTGTCCGGCTCTGCGTCCAGAATTTCTGTCATTTGCTTTACGATGGCCGGATCCTGTTGCAGGTCCGCGTCAATCAAGCTGATATACTCGCCGTCGCAGTGTTGTAGCCCGGCGTAAATGGCGCTCTCCTTGCCAAAGTTGCGGGAGAAGCTGACCACCCGAATGTTTTGCTGGCTTTGCCGGTGCAGTTCCTTTAGATTTTGCAGGGTCTTGTCCTTGCTGCCGTCGTTGACAAAGACGATCTCGTAATCGGACGGGTCGGGAAATACCTCGGCCACCGCCCGGGCAAAGGGAAAAATATTGTCCTGCTCGTTAAAGCAGGGTACGATCAGCGACAGGCGCATGAAAATTCCTCTCTTTCACAACAGATATAGTATCGTATCCGGTAATGAAGTCATTATAACACGCCCGGGAGAAATGTCAAGAGAACAGAAATGGGAAAAATCCCTCCGTTTTTTGTTTTATCCCCTCAGTCAGCTGCGCTGACAGCTCCCCTTAATAAAAAATAAGGGGAGCCAAGTTATGTAGGGCTTGCCTCCCTTGTAAAGGGTGACTCCCCACGGTGTGGGGAGATGTCGCGCAGCGACAGAGGGGACGGGCACCGGTTAGGTGGTGGGTTCGCCATCGGCGAACGCGGAGGGATTGTTAGAAATCCTCTTATTTCCTACCATGCAGCAGCGGCGACAGGGGTTTATAGATCCCGGCGCAAAGCGCAGCGCACAGCAGCCCCTTGGCAACGGTAAAGGGCAGGTTAAAGATAAAGAGCGCCTGCAAAATGCTTTTGGTGGCGGGCAAAATGGCCCGGTACATATCCAGCACCGCCGCCTGGGGAAAGCCCAGCACATTGTAGTAAAGCGGATAGATAATCCAGTAGTTGACCGGCACGCTGATGAGCCCCATAATCACCGCAGACAGCACGGCGGCGGCCAGGGCTCCTCGCTTGGTCTTGTGCTTTTTATAGATTGCGCCGGCGGCAACGGACAGAACCGCCCCCAGCAGGAAGTTGGACAGCTCGCCCACATACATACTGGAGGACAGGGGCAGGTGGATCAGATTTTTGATTCCTGCCACCGCCACGCCTGCCAGCGGACCGTAGGCAAAGGCCGCCAGCAGTTCCGGCAGATCGGAAAAGTCCAGCTTAATAAAAGCGGGCATAATGGGAATGGGAAATTCCAAAAATTGCAACGCAAAGGCAACGGCAGACAGCATGGCAATGCCGGTAAGCCGCCGGGCGGCGCCGGTTTTTGAGGTGGATTTGGTGGTTTTTGAATTTGCGGTCATCTTTCTTACTCCTTTTGACCGTGGGCAAAAGAGAAACCCCGGCACATGGCGTACCGGGGCAATTTGGCTTGACAAGACCAACGGCGGCGCAGCACTGCGCCGTACCTTTCCTCTCATCCGGACTTACAAGGGAATACCTTGCTCACCGTCGGTGCCTGAATTCCACAGGCTCGGCCCGTTGCCGGGTTCGCAGACTTTCACTGCCGGTAGGGATTTGCACCCTGCCCCGAAAAGTATTTGTCACCTATTATTATATGCAAGCCTGGCCGTTTGTCAAGGGGCGGGGTTGACAAGGGGTGTAAAATAAAATAAAATCGAGGGAGAAACACTGAATCTGCCGGAGAAGGAGCCTGTTATGGATGCATATTTGACGAATAATTTGGAGCAGTCGGACGAATTGGCCTATGATGTGGCCGATTTGTTTAAGCTGTTTGCAGACAGCACCCGCATTCGCATTTTGGTGCTGCTGTTTGACCGGGAGTTGTGCGTAGGGGATATTGCCGCCAATTTGGAGATGAGCCAGACTGCCATCTCCCACCAGCTGCGTATTCTAAAGCAAAACCACCTGATCAAGTACCGCCGGGAGGGCAAGAATATGATCTACGCCCTGGCGGACGACCATGTAAAGACCATTATTAACTGCGCCATTGAGCATATTGAGGAGTAATATGAGCGAAAAAGAATTGCACACCCACGGGACGGATTGCGCCTGCGGACACAACCACCATCACCACGACGACGGCTGCGGCTGCGGTCACGACCACGCCCATGAAGACATTGACAAAAAGGCCTTTTTGCGCAAGTTTGTGCCGGGGCTTTTCTTCTTTTTGCTGGGCGCGGCGGTGGAGCATCTGATCCCCGGCAGCGAGAGCAGCACCCTGTGGCATTATGTTGAGCTGGCAGCCTTTGCCTTGTCGTATATTTTTGTGGGCTTCTCCATTTTGCGCGAGGCGGTGGAGGGTGTACTGGCCAAGAACATTTTTAACGAAAATCTGCTGATGGCGGTGGCGTCTTTGGGCGCCTTTGCCATTGGGGAGTATTCTGAGGGCTGCGCCGTGGTGCTGCTTTATACCGTGGGCGAATTTTTGCAAAGTCTGGCGGTGCAAAAGAGCCGCAGATCCATTAAAGGTATGCTGGAGCAAAAGCCGGACACTGTGCGGGTACAAGCGAAAGACGGCCTGACGGAGGCGGCGCCGGAGACGGTGCAGCCGGGCCAAACCATTGTGGTGGAGCCGGGAGAGAAGATCCACCTGGACGGTACGGTGCTGGAGGGTAATGCGGAGGTGGACACCGCCGCCCTTACCGGCGAGAGCATCCCGGTATCCGTTGCCCCGGGTATGGAGGTGCTGGCCGGCAGCGTAGCCATTGACGGCGCGCTGACCATTCGAGTGGACAAGCCCTATGGCGACTCGGCGGTGGCCCGGGTGCTGGCGGCACTGGAGCACGCCCAGGACAGCAAAAGCCATACGGAAAAATTCATCACCCGCTTTGCCCGCATTTACACCCCCATTGTGTGCGGCATTGCGCTGGCGCTGGTGCTGATCCCGCCCCTGTTCTTCGGCGGCGACTGGCACGAGTGGATCTACCGGGGGCTGTCTGCGCTGGTGGTGTCCTGTCCCTGCGCCATTGTCATTTCCGTTCCCCTGTCCTTCTTCGGCGGGCTGGGCACCTGCTCCCGGGAGGGTATTTTGGTAAAGGGCGCTGATCATTTGGAGACCCTGGCCCGCTGCGATGTGGGTGTGTTTGACAAGACCGGCACCATCACCAGCGGCAAGTTTGAATTTGTGCGGTGCGAGTGCGTGCACTGCCATTGTATCGATAAGCACAACCACCGGGAGCTGCTGCGGATTATTGCCGCCTGCGAGCGGTTGTCTACCCACCCCATTGCCAAGTCCATTTGCCTGGCCTTTGGCCAGTTTGCCGATGACTGCGTGGTGACGGACGCCAAGAACTACGCCGGTATGGGCGTGTCTGCGGTGGTGGACGGCGTGCGCTACTATGCCGGGAATGAAAAGCTGATGCAAAAGATCGGTGTGCCCTTTACAGAAACGCAGCTGGTGGGCACCGCCGTGTATTGCTGCACGGACACGGAGTTCCTGGGCGACATTGTGTTTGCGGATATTATTAAAACGGACAGCCGGGAGGCCATTGACCGTCTGCACCGTATGGGCATGAAGCAGGCCATTATGCTCACCGGCGACCGAGCGTCCATTGCGGCGGATATTGCTGCCAAGGCCGGGCTGGACGGCTACTATGCCAAGCTGCTGCCGGAGGAAAAGGTGCAGCGGGTGCAGGCCTTGCAGCAGCAGGGCCACACGGTGCTGTATGCCGGCGACGGTATTAACGACGCGCCGGTGCTGGCAGCGGCGGACCTGGGCGTAGCCATGGGCGGCGCCGGAGCGGATGTGGCCATTGAGGCATCGGATATGGTGATCCAGGGCGACTCCTTGAGCCAGCTGCCGGTGGGCGTGACCATTGCCCGCAAGACCGTGGGCATTGCCCGGGAGAATATTATCTTTGCCATTGCGGTTAAGCTGCTGATCATTCTTGGCTGCGCCGTGGGTATTTTTGATGAAAATGCCATGTGGCTGGCAGTGTTCGGTGATGTGGGCGTGTGTTTGCTGGCGGTGGCGAATGCCCTGCGGGTGCTGCATATCCGCAAGAAGAAAAAGTAAAACAGAAAAGCAATCGGATAAAACAAAAAAGGGACTGCTCGGCAGTCTCTTTTTTCTTTTGCCTTTTATCCATCATGACCAAAAAATTCAGGGCGATTTTGTGCATATTTTTTCTTGACAAACGGCGGTGCGGGCGTTCTATTCTCTGTCAAGAGGAAAAGATGAAATTTTCTAAAAAATAGCAATTTTCACAAAAATTCGCGGTGTGGGATTTCTTCTCAAAAATGTTGAAAACTATGTGTAAAGGGTTAAAAACTCCTATGATTTTGAGTTTTCAACCGGAAAAATGCCCGATATTATGCGAAAAATGCCCAAATTTTCAACATTTTCCACCGTCTTTTCCACAATCTGTGGGCGCAAGGTCAATATACTGATTGTAGTGGCCGCATGGGCTGTCAAGGCTTTTTTTATGCTCACAATTCACAAAATTCCGGTATATTTTTGGTATCTTTGCCACACACTAAATTCAGCAAACAGAAAGGACGAACAGCATGATCAAAGGCGTCAGCAAACAGGTGCTTGAGGTGACCAATCCGGAAAACCCGTATTTTGAAAAAATCGTGTTTTTTGTAAAACCACAGTACGCCCGAGAGGACCGGGCTGTGCTGGAGCGAGAGGCCCATTCCCTGGCTGCCCGCGCCGGTCGGCCGCCCAGAGTGCGCCGTTCCAGGCGAGAGAAGTGGCACTTTGCCCTGCGTTGTCTGCTCAGTGCCCTGGCCGGGGTGGCGCTGTCCTTTTTGATCTACACACTGTGTTGAAAGGGTGATCTCTCATGACGATTTATAAGGCCGTGCGGAATTTCTTAACGGTGTTTGTGGTACTGGCTGTGGCTACCGGTGCCCTTTGCATTGGCGGCGGGGTGTACTATGCGGTGCAGTCCGCTGCCAGCAGCCAGGTGCTCTCCAAGCTGGGCTCCACCGGTGCGGAGGTGACCCGTGTGCAAAAGAAGCTCAAGGAGCTGGGCTATTACAGCGGCGCTGCCGACGGTATTTACGGCAATGCCACCAAGGCGGCGGTCAAGGCGTTTCAAAAGAACTGCGGCATTACCGCAGACGGTGTGGCCGGACCAAAGACCCTGTTGTACCTGGGGCTGGGCGGCAGCAACAGCGGCAACAGTACCGGGTATTCGGATGCGGATGTGGAGCTGCTGGCCAAGGTGATCAGTGCTGAGGCTCGAGGCGAATCCTATGAGGGTCAAGTGGCGGTGGGTGCCGTGATCCTGAATCGGGTGGCGCACCCCTCCTTCCCCAATTCCATCAGCGGCGTGGTGTACCAAAACGGGGCGTTCTCCTGCGTCAACGACTCCAACTGGTACGCCCCGGTGGCAGACAGCGCCAAGCGAGCTGCCACGGATGCCCTGAACGGCTGGGACCCCTCCGGCGGTGCGGTGTATTATTTTAATGCAGCCAAAACCTCGGATAAGTTTATGCACTCCCGACCGGTGATCAAGGTGATCGGCAATCATAAGTTTTGCTCGTAGGGTAGGTAGGTTTATCCCTTCAGTCCCTTCGTGACAGCTCCCCTTGCAACAAGGGGAGCCGTATTGTGTAGAATCAGTCTCCCTTGTTAAGGGCGGCAAAGAGTATAAAATGTATATACAAAAAACCGACACCCACAGGTGTCGGTTTTCTTTGCGTTTCTTATTTGGTAAAGAAGGTGGTGAAGGCTTTGTACGCCATATATACATCAATTTTGGCAACGATCTCATAGGGTGCGTGCATGGAGAGCACCGGCACGCCTACATCAATCACATCTACATCCAAATTGGCAATATACATAGCCACGGTGCCGCCGCCGCCACCGTCAACCTTGCCCAGCTCGCCGCTTTGCCACAGCACGCCGTTTTCCTCCAGCAAGTTTTTGACAAAGCTCACATACTCGGCGCTGGCGTCGGAAGTGCCGCTTTTGCCGTGGGAGCCGGTAAACTTGGTGACCACCACGCCCTCGTTGATAAAGGAGGCGTTGTTCTTCTCAAAGGCAGAGGACCAAGTGGGGTCAAAGGCAGCGTTTACATCGGCGCTCAGGCACTTGGAGTTGCGCAGCACATCTCGGCCCTCGTAGCCCTCCAGCCGCGCCAGATCCTCAATAAAGTATTTCAGATAGCTGGAGTTCAGCCCGGTGTTGCCGTCGGAGCCGGTCTCCTCTTTATCTGTCAGCACGGTAATGCAGGTGTACTCCGGCGGCTCACTGACGCTGAGAATGGCCTGCAAGGCCGGATAGGCGCACACACGGTCGTCGTGGCCGTAGCCGCCGATCAGGGAGCGGTCAAAGCCCAGGTCGTCAACGGTAAAGGCCGGCACCAGCTCCAGCTCGGCAGACAGCAGATCCCGTTCCACAATGCCGTATTTCTCATACAGCAAATTGAGGATATTCAGCTTCACCTTTTCGCTGGCTTTGTCGTCCTTAAAGGGGCGGGAGCCGATGACAATGTTCAGCTCTTCCCCTTTGATCAGCTCGTTGATCTTGCGGGTGTACTGCTCCAGCGCCAGGTGGGGCAGAATGTCCGTAATACAGAACTTGGGGTCACCCGGCTCTTCGCCCAGGCGCACGTCTACATAGGTGCCGTCGTTTTTGCAAATGCGGCCGTGGAGAGACAGGGGAATGGCGGTCCACTGGTACTTTTTAATACCGCCGTAGTAGTGGGTCTTAAACAGTGCCAGCCCGTTGTCCTCGTACACCGGGCGCTGCTTTAAGTCAATGCGAGGAGAGTCAATGTGGGCAGCTGCAATGCGCACGCCGTCCTTAATGCTGCGCTTGCCCTTCACGCACAGGATAATGGCCTTGCCCCGGTTCATCTTATATACCTTGGCGCCCGGCTCCAGCTGGTCGCCGAATTCGTCAAAGGGCAGGAACCCGGCAGCCCGTGCCTGGTCCAGTGCCTGGGCAGCGGCCTCTCGCTCGGTTTTGCAGTGATAGAGAAAGTCCTTGTACCCCTCGCAAAAATCATCACATACGCCCAGCTCGGCGTCGTCCATAAAGTCTACGCCGTTCTCGCGCTTGTTGAACAGCAGCTCTTGCAGCTGCTGACCCTTGGTTTTTTCTTCACTCATAAGATAGCCTCCAGTATTCTGTCCACTTGGGATTTTATATCTCTGCCGTCATTGGTGACGGTGAATGTGCATTTCTCGGTGTAAAAGTCCGCCGCCGGTTGTGCCTGCATACGCAGCTGTGCCGCCGCCCGGTCTATGCCGTCCCGCTCCATAATTCGAGCCAGGCGGGTGTCCTCCGGCGCAGTCACCGCCAGAGTGTAGGCGCACAGGGCGTCCGCGCCGCTTTCAAACAGCTGGGGCGCGTCCAGCACCGCCGGTATCTTTGCTTGCTGCACACAGGCATCCAGCACCGCCGGATGGGTTACCTGATCCAGCTTTTCCGTAGCGGCAGGGGTGGCAAAGGCTTTGGCTGCCAAGGTTTTGCGGTCCAGGGCGCCGTCCTTGATGATCTCCTGCCCAAAGGCAGCCGCCAGGTCTTGCAGCAGGGGCGCGCCGGGGACGGTCAGCTGGCCATAGACCCGGTCGCAGTCCACCGGGTGCAGCCCGGTCTGTGCCAGCAGGCGGCACACATAGCCTTTCCCTGCGCCGGTAGGCCCGGTTACGCCGATAAGAAAAGGCTTGGTTAGGTCTAAAATGCGAAAGGCCGCTGCCCGGATCAGCCGGTTGTATACTGCCATACCCACCCCGGTTTTGCGGGGCATACGGGCGTAGACTTTTTTGGCGCCCAGTTCGTCCAGCCGCCGCAGGGCGTCAAACAGTTCTCGTGCCTGGCTTAGGTCGTCGGTGGCCTTGCCGTAGGGCACCTTGGGCACCGTCACCCGGTCTTCTTCATAGCACAGGGCGTAGCAGCCCGGTTGGCTGTTTACAAAGGCGGCGTAGGCGGCGCTGTCGCCGTTTACTAAAATCACCTGCGCCTTGGGGGCGTAGTGCTTGTATTTCATGCCGGGAGAGGCGGCGGTCTCGCCGTCTGCCATCTTTTCCAGCACCGCTGGAGCCACGGCAATGGGGCCGATCTCTGCCTCCAGCATTTCCTTGGTTACTGCGCCGGGGCGCAGCAGCGTTGGGGTAGGGGTAGCCAGGGTGATCACCGTGGACTCCACCCCGTAGGCGCAGTCGCCGCCGTCTACGATGGCAGCAATCTTGCCGTTCATATCCTCTTGCACATATTTGGCTCTTGTGGGGCTGGGCAGTCCGCTGGTGTTGGCGCTGGGGGCCGCTACCGGCACCCCTGCCAGTTGCAGCAGTCGGTGGGCCACCGGGTTCTCCGGCATACGCACTGCCACCGTGTCCAGTCCGCCGCTGACTACTTTGCCGATTTTATCGCTCTTGGGTAGGATCACCGTCAGCGGTCCGGGGAAAAAGCGGTCAAAAAGTTTTTTGGCTTTTTCCGGAATTTCCCGCACCAGTGGGGCAATGTCTGCTTTCTCTGCCACATGCACAATCAGCGGGTTGTCGCTGGGGCGGCCCTTGGCGGCGTAAATTTGTGCCACGGCGGTTTCGTTCAGGGCGTCGGCGCCCAGTCCGTATACCGTCTCGGTGGGAAAGGCCACCAGCTGCCCCTGCCGCAGCAATTCCCCGGCCAGCGCCAGGTCTTGTTCTGTTGTTCCCAGTTGTTTGGTTTCCATATCTTGTGTCCTTGATTTGATTACGGTTAATCCCTTAGGGGGTAGAATACCTCCGGTGCAATCCCTACATTATTCCTCCGCGGCGCTGAGTTTGGCTGCCGTATCGGCGGTGATCAGGGCGTCGATCAATTCGTCCAGATCGCCGTTTAAGATTTGTTCCAGTCGATAAAGAGTCAGGTTGATCCGGTGGTCGGTGACCCGCCCCTGGGGGTAGTTATAGGTGCGGATCCGCTCGCTGCGGTCGCCGGTGCCTACCTGGCTTTTCCGCTCGCCGGCAATGGCGGCGTCGTGTTTGGCCTTTTCTGCGTCATACAATCGGGCACGCAGCACTTTCATGGCCTTGTCTTTGTTTTTATGCTGGCTGCGCTCGTCCTGGCACTCCACCACCGTGCCGGTGGGCAGGTGGGTAATGCGAATGGCGGAGGAGGTTTTGTTGATGTGCTGCCCCCCTGCGCCGGAGGAGCGGAAAGTGTCGATCTGCAAGTCCTTGGGGTCCAGCTCAAAGTCCACTTCCTCCGCTTCCGGCAGCACCGCTACCGTTACGGTGGAGGTGTGAATGCGACCCTGACTTTCCGTCTCCGGTACACGCTGCACCCGGTGCACCCCGCTTTCAAACTTAAAGCGGGAGTAGGCGCCGTCGCCGTCAATGGAAAAGCTGATTTCCTTGTATCCGCCCAGCTCCGTGGCGTTCTCAGACAGAATTTCGCTCTTAAAGCCCTTTTGCTCCGCGTACATACTATACATACGGTACAGCACCCCGGCAAACAGGGCGCTTTCGTCGCCGCCGGCGCCGCCGCGGATCTCAATAATTACATTCTTGTCGTCGTTAGGATCCCGGGGCAGCAGCAAAATTTTCAACTGCTCTTGCAGCTGTTCCAGCGCTGCCTCGCTGTCTTTCAGTTCTTCTCTTGCCAGATCGCACAGCTCCGGATCGCTTTCGCTTTGCAGCAGCTCTCGGGCTTCTTCCGCCGCCGTCTTGGCGGTTTTGTAGCGGGCAAAGGTCTCTACCACCGGGGTTAAGTGCTTTTGTTCTTTCATTAGGGCGGTGTAGCGGCTGATGTCTGCCACCACCGCCGGGTCGCACAGGTCTGCGGCGATCTTGTTGTACCGTTCTTCTACACGGCTGAGTTTTTCAAACATAAGCGTCTCCTTTTATATGTATTATATTAATGAAAAGGAGACGGGCTATCCGTCCTGTACCACGCCGCGGATCAGCTTTTCCGCCTTGATCCGGGGCAGCAGCACCTCGCGCCCGCAGCCGGTGCATTTTAATTTGTAGTCTACGCCCAGGCGGGTCACTTCAAAGATCGCGCACCCGCAAGGGTGTGGCTTTTTCATTTTGACCCGATCGTGCAGTTGTAATTCCATGGGGCTCTCCCCTCGTTTATTCTTGTTTACAGTATAGCACCTTTTGGCCGATTTTACAACATATCCGCCTATTGGCGGGCATATATTTATAGCACAGGCAATTTGGAAAGGCGTGAGAACATGGAATTCTACCCGGAGGGAATGAATGCAGAACTGGACCGGCAATTTACTACACCGGAGGCGCTGCGCCGGGCGATGATGCAGGGATCCATACTGGAGAGTCGGGTGCTGCTTTGTGACCGGGAACATAATCTTCATGTGGACCTGGGTGCCATGCGAGGGATCATTCCCCGGGAGGAGGGCGCCGTAGGAATCGACGACGGCACGGTGCGGGATGTTGCCCTGATTTCTAAGGTTGGCAAGCGGGTGTGTTTTTCGATTTTAGGCTTTCAGCGAGAGGACGACGGCCCCTTTACCGCTATTCTTTCCCGCCGGGCGGTGCAGCTGCGGTGCAAGGCAGAGTTTTTGGACACTTTAGAGCCGGGCGACGTGATTCCTGCCCGGGTGACCCATTTGGAGAAGTTTGGCGCGTTTATTGATGTGGGGGCGGGGCTGAACGCCCTGATCCCCATTGATATGCTTTCGGTCAGCCGCATTGACCACCCCCGTGCCCGCCTGCGAGAGGGACAGGAACTGCGGGTGGTGCTGCGCAGCCGAGAGCCGGATAAGCTGACTTTTAGTCTAAAGGAGCTGCTGGGCACCTGGCAGCAGAATGCAGCGGGCTTCTCCTCCGGTGAGACGGTGCCCGGCGTGGTGCGTAGCGTAGAGCCTTACGGTGTGTTTGTAGAGTTGACTCCAAATTTGGCGGGTCTGGCAGAGCCCAGCGCCGCTTTGGAGCCGGGTCAGCCGGTGGCTGTGTATGTGAAGTCTATTTTGCCGGAGAAAATGAAGATCAAGTTGGTGGTCGTAGAGGCCTTTGACCCGCCGGCACCGGTAACGCCCCTGACCTACTATATGGACGGCACCCGCATGGACCGTTGGGTGTATTCCACCCCCACCGCCCCTCGCCAAACCGTCACAGACTTTGCCGCCCTGCGATCACAAGAAAAAAGCACCCTTTAAGGGTGCTTTTTTTGTAGGATGTTCTGTATATCATGCGTTTCGATTTATTCCCTTTCGGCGCGCGGAGATTTGCGCTTATTTGATATACCGAATATCGTTGCCCACCAGTACCAGACGGGAATAGGCGCCGGCGATGCGGGAGGTGATACGCTGGTCGTATTTTTGTGCCAGCTCGTCAAAGCCCAGGTTGGTGCTGATGACGGTGGGGCGGCTGCAAAGAATGCGGGTGTTGATGATATTGTACAGGCAGGCCACGGTATAGGCAGAGGTGTACTCGGTGCCCAAGTCGTCCAGGATCAGCAGGTCCGTATGAAGCACCCGCTCCTCCGTATATTGCAGGTTGCCGGTGCGGCCGAAATTCTCATTTTGCAGGTCGGACAGGATGTTGTAGGCGGTGCCGTACTCTACGGACAGGCCTCGACCGATGGCAACATTGGCAATGGCCAGGCTCAAGTGGGTTTTGCCCAGGCCGGTCTGACCCATCAGCATCAGGTTGGCCGGCTCCCGCAAAGATACCCGCTGGGCGTAGCGATGGCAGGCCTCGGCGATCTTATCCGCCTTCGCCCGAGGCGAAATGCCGTTGTCCTCCGCCGTCTCCGGGTAATAGTTGGTGTCAAAGCTGTCAAAGGTGCAGCTGTCCAGGGGCGCCAGGCGGCGAATGGCCTCCCGCTGCAAGTCCTTGAGCAGTTCGCGCTGGCAGGTGCACATTCGGTCGCCTACATAGCCGGTGTCCTTGCAGGTGGGGCACTGGTAGTGGTGGGCCAGAGCGTCCGGCGCATAACCGGCAGCCACCAGCAGCCGCTCCTTTTCCCCTTGCAGGCGCAGGCTTTCCGCTTGCAGCTTGTCGATCTCCGCCTTCGCGTCTTTGGCAAAGAACGCCTTGGAGATGGAAAAGCCCACTTGCCGCAGCTGATTTTGAATTTCCTCCAGCCGGGGGACCTTGGCGCTGACCTCTGCCAAAGTGGCGGCGGTGCGCAGTTCGTCTTCTTCCCGGCGGCGATCCAGCCGGTTCAGCGCTTTTTGGTAAAGATCGGAACTATACATAGCTTCTCCTTAGAACTTAATATCCGTATTATTCATGGTGTCTCTCTTGATCTGCTCCAGGTCGTAAGAGGGCTTGCCTTGCAGGCGGCCGTCGGCTTTTTTGGCTTTGGCGGCGGTAAAACTCTGTTGCTGCTCCTGCACCTGGGCGGGGGTGGTCAGCCCCTCTTTTTTCCACCGGCGCAGCACGCTGTCCATATACTTCAGCGATGGCTTGTCGGCGTTCTCTTTCATAATATCGCAGGCCAGTTGTAGCATATCTTCGCTAAAATCCCGACCCCAGTCTGCCACCATTTGGCGCTGGCGGGCGGTGGGCGACCGATGGCGAATGCCGGTCATGGCGATCACCTTGTCCCACAGCTTGTCCGTACCGCTTAGGTACAGCAGCTTTTCGTCTGCGTCCGCCACGGTGCGCACCCCGTCCTCGGACCAGGAGTTGGCCATTTTGTTAATGTAGGCAAGGTTGATGGAGCGGCCCTTTTCTTTTTCGCCACGGTAATAGCCCAGGAGCATCAGGATCACTTCCGGCGGCAGCTCGTAGTAGATGTGCATATTCACCAGCATTTCCTGTTCGGCAGTGCTGATGGTGCGCCCCAGCACGGTTTGCGCCTCGGTCAGCAAATCGGACAGGGCACTGTTTTCCCGGCACAGGGTCACAATATCCCGCGGGGTCAGCCGGGGAGGAGACAGGGTCTCTTTTTTCGGCTTTGGCGGTTCCGCTACCGGCGGGTGCACGGTCAGGCCGGCCGGCGCGCCCATAGTGGGGGGTACTTTTGTCATAACCGGGATCTGTACGGTGCCGGGCTCGGCGGGTGCAGGGGCTGCCGGGCTGTTGCCGCTTTGCAGCAGACCCTCGGCCACCCAAAAGTCCATAATGCTGTCGGCGTCTCGCTCCGGGATACCCAGTGCGCCGGCCAGTTCCCGGGTGCTGAGACTGCCGCCGTGGCGCAAAAGAAGCAGCAGCGCCTGGAGTTGGTAGGCGCTGGCCAGTTTTAAGTAACGATCGGCCACGCAGGTGGGCACGGTAAACACGCCGTCCGTCCACAGGGGGCCAAAGGGGGGAATGGTGTATTGCATAGGTGGAAATTTCCTCTTTTCTGCGCCGGTGGCGCTCTGCTTTTTATTGTAGCAAATCCGCGCTCCCTTGTAAAGCCGCAAGATATGGCGGTGCCGGTAAATTCGGCCACAAGCGGGGTGGGGTATGGTGTGCAAAATGGGGTGCGCTTCTGCGCGCACCGGCACGCACGCGGGCACCGCAACAGTCCCCCGGACTGTTGCTACCCTGACGGGTTGCCCTGTTCGAGTCTCTCAATAATTGTAAAATAAAAAAGCAAGGCAAAAAGCCTTGCTTTTTTATTGGAGCGGATTACGAGACTCGCCCGGTGCGCTTCTGCGCGCACCGGCACGCACGCGGGCATCGCAACAGTCCCCCGGACTGTTGCTACCCTGGCGGGTTGCCCTGTTCGAGTCTTGCGCAAAGATACTACGAACAAAAAAGCACAAGGCGAAATGCCTTGTGCTTTTTGTTGGAGCGGATTACGAGACTCGAACTCGCTACCTCCACCTTGGCAAGGTGGCGCTCTACCAGATGAGCTAAATCCGCAAACGATAGTGTTATTATACCCAGCAGGGGCGGGTTTGTCAAGCCCTTTTTTTGCCGGTGGGGATAAAAAGTGCCGCCCTCTTGTGGGCATAACGATCGGCACCACAACATATAGGTAAGAAGTGGGGTTTCTCTAAAGAATTTGCCGATATAGTTGCGCACAGGGGCGATCCGTGTTAAAATGAGGGAAGAACCGGGCAGCATTGCCGAAGGGAGGTGGCGCCGTGAAGCCGTATAATTACTTTGACGACGAGGAAGAACAGCCCCAGCCGTCTGCGCAGGTGCGCTTGGCTCAACTGGTTGCTGCCTTGCAAGTGAACGGCGCCAAGTTGCGCCGCACGGTACGCCGGGACGAAGAAATCGTAGAAGAACTGCGGGACTATCCCAACCTGCGCCGGGCTGCGCTGAAGTGGCTGGCGGTGGCACTGTTTGTGCTGGCAGTGGTGATTGCCATTATCTCCTTTGCCGTGTCCCTGCACAACCAGAGCAAGTGGAACGAGCGTTTTTGCGATCAGGCGGGGCAGGTGTGCACCGATTATATCGCCAAGTACGGCGCTTGCCGCTGGGAGTCCATGGACGAGCGCTACGGCAAGAAAATGGCACGAATGACCGGCGTGTCTTATCTGCGGCGGATGGATTTTAACGGCGACGGTCGGGACGAACTGCTGATCTGCTATTTGGAAAAGGGCCTGTATTTTTTTGATATTTGGGGCTTTGACGGCAAAAACTTCAGCAAGTTCTACTCCGCCAACGCCTGCTATGCCACCGGCGATGGCAAGCTGGGCAGCTGGGTGGTACTGTACCACACCGGGCGCCGCTACCAGGTGGGGGTGTGCGACCCGCAAAAACCCACGGAAGTGACCCTGTATGCCATGCGGGGCAAGAAGTTCAAAAAGGCCGGCAGCTGCCAATATAATGTAGATACCGGCGTGTTTTCCCAAAATGACAAGCCCAATACCGAGGATTTTGAGCGGCTGCAGCTGTCCTGTATTCGGGAGACCCGGGCGGAGGTGCTGGTGGATACGGTGACCGCCGCCATGGAGGAATTCAATACCAAGACCACGGCGGAGATTGAGGCCAGCCTGCCGGACGCCACGCTGAAAAAGCAAGCCTACTACGATGTGGTAGACGATCTGAACCGTCAGTACGGCTCCGCTACCTACAAGACCGAGGGCGGTATCGGCTATGTGGACGGCCTGGCTGTGGTGGAAGAGATTGATTTTGACGGCGACGGCAACAAGGAGCTGCTCACCGTCTATCGCCGCCAGGTGAAAAAGACGGAGAAGAACGACTGGACCGGGGAGCAGACCCTGATCAATGTGCCGGTATACAGCCTGCGGGTGTACAACTGGAACGGCAGCATCGCCAAGTGCATTTTTACCCGGGATCAGATTTGCCAGCCCTTTACAGATGATGAGGAAACGGCCCAAAACACCCAATTTTATATCCTGCGCAAAAGCGGCAAAAAGACGGACTTGTGCTTCAATGCCTATCGGCGGGAGAGTCAGTCGGTGTATACGGCGGCCTCTCGGATCTTTCGGCTCAAGGGCGAGCAGTTCTCCGTGGTGTATGACGCGAAGATGGAGTACGAGTACGGCTACAAGACCTATTATCTGGACGGCGAAAGTGTGTACGAGTCCACCTTTAACACCAAGGGCTATACTGTGCCGTACTTTATGAACGACGCCGGGTACGATGCGGGCGTGTTTACCGTGGTGTACCTGTCCGGCGACAAGACGCACCAGGACGCCATCCGCAGCCGGGTGAGCACCGTGGAGCAGCATATCCAGTCGCTGAACGACGAGTATGTGCCGGAGCGGCTGCAAAATGTGAATTAAATCGCACATAAAAGAAAGCACACGGCCAAAAACCGTGTGCTTTTGCTGTATTTTTTGAATTATACATTCAGGTGCAATTCTTCAATTTTATCCCGCACTTTCAGCCAGTCGCCAAAGGCGGCTTCTTTGTTATTGGGGTTGCGGAGAATGGCCGCCGGGTGGTAAGTGCCCATAAACAGGGTGCCGTTTTTGTCGATAAATTCGCCGTGCTGGCGGGTGACTCGGAAGTCCTTGTCAATCAGCCGCTGGGCGGCAATGCGCCCTACGCAGATCACCAGCCGCGGGCGAATGATCTTAAATTGCTCCCGCAGCCAATGCAGGCAGGCCTCCTGCTCCTCCGGCTTGGGGTCCCGGTTTTTAGGCGGGCGGCACTTGACCATATTGGCAATGTACACATTTTTCTCCCGGCTCAGGTCAATGCTCTCCAGAAATTGATCCAGCAGCTTGCCGGAGCGACCTACAAAGGGCTGGCCTTGCAGGTCCTCGTTCTCTCCCGGTCCTTCGCCGATTAGGAGAATGTCTGCCGCCGGGTTGCCTACGCCAAAGACCACCTGGGTGCGAGCCTTGCACAGTTCGCATTCGGTGCAGCTGAGGCAGCGGGTTTTCAGTTCGTCTAATGTCATTTTTATCACCTTGCTCATTGTACCAAAATAATGGTTGAAAAACAATAAAAAAAGGTATAAAATATGTGCGTAAGCGAGAATTACAACTTTTTGGAGGTTTTATCATGGACAATCAAGTGACTGTTGAGATTTCTGCCCGCCATGTACATCTGAGCCAGGCAGATCTGGAGACCCTGTTCGGTAAGGGCTATGAGTTGACGGTGAAGAAAATGCTGTCCCAGCCCGGCCAGTATGCCAGCAACGAGCGCGTGCGCGTGGTGGGTACCAAGAGCGAGTTCCCGGCTGTGTCTATCCTGGGCCCGGTGCGTAAGGCCACCCAGGTGGAGTTGAGCCTGACGGACGCCCGCTCCATTGGCGTGACTGCCCCGGTGCGGGAGAGCGGCGATATTGCCGGTTCCGGCGCCTGCAAGCTGGTGGGCCCTGCCGGTGAGGTGGAGCTGACCGAGGGCGTGATCGCTGCCAAGCGCCATATCCACGCCACTACGGCAGACGCAGAGCGTATGGGCCTGGAGAATGGCCAGATCGTTAGTGTAGAGATTCCCTCTGCCAACGGCCGTAACCTGACCTTTGGCGATGTGGTGGTGCGTGTGTCTGACAGCTATGCCCTGGCTATGCACATTGACACGGACGAGGCCAACGCCGCCGGTATGGCACCCAATACCCCCGGCACGATTATTAAATAAGTATAGGTATTAGGTAGTAAAAAAGAGCACCTGTGTGGGTGCTCTTTTTTTATATGGAAAATGCGGGCGACGGATCGGCTGCATTTTTGCCGCCCCTACGATCGGCGGGAGCAAGCCCCCGCCCTACGAAAATCTTGCAACCGCTATGCCTCCCTTGAAAAGGGAGGGGGACCGCCGTTAGGCGGTGGAGGGATTGTGCCGATTGCCGTATTTATTTCACAAACCGGTCGATGGCGTCGGACAGTTCGGTGAGCATTTCCGTATCGCCGTCCTCCACGGCGTGAACGATACAGTGCTCCAGGTGGTCCTTGAGGATCACCTTGCCGGTGCTGTTTAAGGCGGACTTGACCGCCGCCAGCTGCACCAGCACCTGGGAGCAATCCTCGCCGTCCTCTACCATTTGCTTCACCTTTTGCAGGTGGCCGATGGCCCGGGCCAGTCGATTGACCACCTCCCGGGTATGGGTGTGGTCGTGATTGTGATTATGCGCCGAGGTGGGTGCATGTTTTTCGTCCATCGGCGTCAGATCTTTGCCAGGGCCTGTTCCAGGTCTGCCAAAATGTCGTCAATATCCTCAATGCCTACGCTCAGGCGCACCAAATCCGGGCGCACGCCGCAGGCCGCCAGCTGTTCGTCCGTCAGCTGGCGATGGGTGGTAGATGCCGGGTGCAGGCAGCAGGTGCGAGCGTCTGCCACATGGGTGACGATGGCTGCCAGCTCCAGGCTGTCCATAAAGGTGGTGGCGGCTGCACGGCCGCCCTTGACCCCAAAGCTCACCACGCCGCAGGTGCCGCGGGGCATATACTTCTGCGCCAGATCGTACTGGCGATCGCCCTCCAGCATGGCACACTCCACCCAGGTCACCGCCGGGTGCTGCTTTAAGTAGGCCGCCACTTTCTTGGCGTTCTCGCAATGGCGGGGGATCCGCAGGTGCAGGCTCTCCAGTCCCACATTCAGCAGGAACGCCTCGTTGGGGCTTTGCACCGCGCCCAGGTCCCGCATCAGCTGCACCACCGCCTTGGTGATGTAGGCGCCCTTGCCGAATGCCTCGGTGTAGGTAATGCCGTGATAGCTGTCGTCCGGGGTGGTCAAGCCGGGGAACTTGTCATTTTGGGTCCAGTCAAAGTTGCCGCTGTCCACAATGGCACCGCCAACGGTGGAGGCGTGGCCCTCCATATATTTGGTGGTGGAGTGGGTTACAATGTCGCACCCAAAGTCAAAGGGGCGGCAATTGATGGGGGTGGCAAAGGTGTTGTCCACGATCAGCGGCACACCGGCCTTGTGGGCCACCCGGGCGAACTTTTCAATATCCAAAATCTCCAAGCTGGGGTTGGAGATGGTCTCACCAAAAATAGCCTTGGTGTTGGGGCGGATGGCTGCCGCCAGCTCCTCCTCCGTGGCGCTGGGCGACACAAAGGTAAAGTCAATGCCCAGCTTGCGCAGGGTCACATTAAACAGATTGTAGGTGCCGCCGTAAATGGCGGTAGAGCTGACAATGTGGTCACCGGCGCCGGCAATGTTAAAGATGGCGTAAAAGTTGGCCGCCTGGCCGCTGCCGGTGAGCATACCGGCCACGCCCCCCTCCAGCATAGCGATCTTGGCCGCCACCGTGTCGCAGGTGGGGTTTTGCAGTCTGGAGTAGAAGTAGCCGCTTTTCTTTAGGTCAAACAGGTCGCCCATCTCCACGCTGGAGTCGTATTTATATGTGGTGCTTTGCACAATAGGCACCACCCGGGGCTCGCCGTTTTTGGGGCGGTAGGCCCCCTGTACACAAATCGTTGCCAGTTTCATATCTTTTCCATCTCCGTTAAATTCATATTTTTTTGCCTTAGGCGTCCTGCCCCAGGAAGTGGGGCATCATAGCCGGGCCGTTCTCCATATAAATGCCGGTGGCCTTAGCGGTCTCCTCATTGATGGTGTCTACCCCCGTCTTGGGTGCGGACTTTTGGTACAGCAGGTAGGGCACCGGGTCGCTGGCGTGGGTGCGGGTCACAATGGGGGTGGGGTGGTCCGGCAGCAGCAGGATCTTGTAATCCTCGTACTGTTCCAGTCCCTCTTCCAGAATGGGCAGTACCCGGCTGTCGATCATCTCAATGGCTTTTACTTTGTTTTCCGGTTCGTTGCGGTGGCCGCACTCGTCCGGCGCCTCAAAGTGCACATACACCAGATCGTTGCGCGTTAGCAGATCCAGCGCCGCCTTGGCTTTGCCCTCAAAGTCGGTGTCAATATAACCGGTGGCGCCGGGCACTTCTGCCACTTCCATACCGGCGCAGTTGGCAATGCCCTTGAGCAGGTCTACGGCAGAGACCATACCGCCCTTGATGCCGTACAGCGCCTCAAAGGGCCGGAGCGCCGGGCGCTTGCCCTCGCCCCACAGCCAAATGCAGTTGGCCGGGCGACGACCGGCAGCCACGCGGGCTTTGTTCACCGGGTGGTCCTTTAGCAGATCAAAGGACTTTTCCATCATTTCCAGCAAGGGCTTGGCAGTCGCTGCTGTGGACAGATGGGGGCCGATTACCTTGCCGGTAATGTCATGGGGTGGGGTCATATTGCCCAGCTCTGTGGTGCCGCCGTGCCAGATCAAACAGTGGCGGTAAGATACGCCGGTGTAAAAATCATATTCTCCGCCGCCAAAGGCTGCCTGCACCGCTTCTATCAGCTGGCGAGCCTCCTCAGTGGAAATATCGTCGGCGCAGTAGTCCTCGATCACCTTATCGGCAAAGGGCTCACCCTTGTCGCTGAGGGTCACCAGGTTGGTGCGCAGGGACACATCGCTGTCTTTCATATCAATGCCGATGGAGGCGGCCTCCAGCGGGCTGCGCCCGGTGTAAAATCGGTGGGGGTCAAAGCCCAGCACGCTCATATTGGCTACATCGGAGCCGGGCTTCAGTCCCGGCGCTACGGTGCGCACCAGCCCTACCTCTGCCTTGGCGGCCAGGGCGTCGATATGGGGCTTCTTTGCCACCATCATGGGGGTTTTGCCGCCCAGGGCGGGCACCGGGTAGTCTGCCATGCCGTCGCACAGCACTACAACATATTTCATACGGATCCTCCTGAAAAGCCTATGCCGCCTGCGAGAGCAGACGGCGGCTGAAATTGCACTTATTTGAAGTATTTAACGCCGGACTCAAAGATCTGCATATCCTTGTTAAAGGGTACGTTCTTGTATAGATTTTCGCCCTTGCGTTCGCAGTGACCCATTTTGCCCAGCACGCGGCCGTCCGGGGAAGTAATGCCTTCCACCGCCCATACGGAGCCGTTGGGGTTAAAGGGCATATCCGTGGCCACATTGCCGTCCGGGTCCACATACTGGGTAGCGATCTGGCCGTTCTCTGCCAACCGGCGCAGGGTGGCCTCATCTGCTACGAACCGGCCCTCACCGTGAGAGATGGGCACGGCAAACATGTCGCCTGCCTGGGTGCCTGCCAGCCACGGGGATTTGGTGCTGGTGACCCGGGTGTAAGCCATTTGGCTGATATGGCGGCCAATGGTATTAAAGGTCAGGGTGGGGTCGTTCTCCTGAATGTTCACAATCTTGCCGTAGGGCACCAGACCCAGCTTGATCAGCGCCTGGAACCCGTTGCAGATACCCAGCATTAAGCCGTCCCGGCAGTTGAGCAGCTGGGTGACCGCCTCGGCCACCGCCGGGTTGCGGAAGGTGGTGGCAATGAACTTGCCGGAGCCTTCCGGCTCGTCACCGCCGGAGAAGCCGCCGGGCAGCATCACGATCTGCGCCTGCTTAATTTCCTCCACCATCTTCTCAATGGTCTCGTTAATGGCGGCAGGGGTCAGGTTGCCTACGACTAAGATATGGGGGTCCGCACCGGCCTGTTCAAAGGCGCGGGCGGTGTCTACCTCGCAATTGGTGCCGGGGAACGCGGGAATGAATACCCGGGGCCGCGCCACCTTGTTTTGGCTAACGAAAATGGAGCGCTCTTTATAGAGCGGCACATCCTCCACTGCCGCGCTCTTGCCGCTGTCTGTGGGGAACACGCTCTCCAGCTTGCTGCTCCAGGCGGCGATCAGTTCGTCCGCGGTCAACACATCGCCGTCCAAAATAAAGATTCCGTTGCCGTTGACGGTGCCCAGGGCGGTGGCATAGGGTGCCAGGCTGTCGGCCAGGACGCCATCCTCGGGGATTTCTACCACAAAGCTGCCCTCATAAGGTGCAAACAGGGTGGCAGCGTCCAACCCTTGGGCAAAGGTAAAGCCCAGTTTGCTGCCGAAGGCCATCTTGCACACGGCGGCAGCGGCGCCGCCCTCTTTCACCACAGCGGCAGAGAGAACGGACTTGTCCTGCACGCCGGCGCAAACCGCCTGCATCAGGGCCATAGCGTTTTTGTAATCCGGCAGACCGGTGGCCTCATTTACCGGAATTTGCAGCAGATACACTTTGCTGCCCGAGTGCTGCAGCAGGGCGGTGCCGGTGTGAGACGCCTTGCTCATACCCACGGCGAAGCTCACCAAGGTAGGCGGTACATCCAGTTCGTTAAAGGAGCCGCTCATAGAGTCTTTACCGCCAATGGAGGGGGTGCCGTACCCGGCCTGTGCGGTCAGGGCGCCCAGCAGGGCGGCAGCGGGCTTGCCCCAGCGCTCCGGCTTGTTGCCCAGGCGCTCAAAATATTCCTGGAAGGTGAGCCGTGCTTCTGCCGGGTCGCAGCCCACGGCAGCCAGTTTCGCAAGGCTCTCCGTTACTGCAAAGGCGGCGGAATGGAAGGGGCTCCAGCGAGATACGCCGGGGATAAAGCCGTAGGCCATCACCGTAGCGTCGTCCGTTTGGCCGTGCTCCAGGGGCAGCTTGGCCACCATGGCCTCCTCCGGGGTCAGCTGGTACACGCCGGCGTAAGGCATATTTACCGTGGCGGCGCCGATGGAGGAATCGAACCGCTCCACCAGTCCCTTTTGGGAGCAGACTTCCAGTCGGCGCAGATTGGCTTTCAGCGCAGCGGACAGAGACAACCCTTGCAGCTCTGCCGGTACGGTATGTAAATAGTTTTTGCTCTCATCAATGGGGGCAATGGACGCGGTGGCGTGCTGGGTCACACCGTTGGTGTTCAGGAAATCCCTGCTGATGTCCACGATCTTGTCGCCACGCCAGGTCATTTCCAGTCGATTGTTGTCCGTGACCACGGCCACCGGGGTGGCCTCTAAGTTTTCTTTATAAGCTGCGGCAATAAAGGCGTCCACATCCTTGGGATCCAGCACCACAGCCATGCGCTCCTGGCTCTCGGAGATGGCCAGTTCTGTGCCGTCCAGCCCCTCGTACTTCTTGGGTACCTTGTCCAGATCCACGGTCAGGCCGTCTGCCAGCTCGCCGATGGCTACACACACACCGCCGGCGCCAAAGTCGTTGCAGCGCTTAATGCGGGTGGATACATCCTTGTTGCGGAACAACCGCTGAATTTTGCGCTCGGTGGGCGGATTACCCTTTTGCACCTCGGCGCCGCAGGTCTCGATAGATTCGGAATTGTGGGCCTTGGAGGAGCCGGTGGCGCCGCCGCAGCCGTCACGGCCGGTGCGCCCGCCCAGCAGCACGATGATATCGCCGGGAGTGGGGCAGGCCCGCACCACATTCTCTTTGGGAGAGGCGCCGATCACTGCGCCGATCTCCATACGCTTGGCCACATACCCGGCGTCGTACAGCTCAGTGACCTGGCCGGTGGCCAGTCCGATCTGGTTGCCGTAGCTGCTGTAACCTTGGGCAGCGCCGGTTGTGATCTTCCGCTGGGGCAGCTTGGCCTCCAGGGTGTCTGCAAAGGCGGTGGTGGGATCGCCGGAGCCGGTAACCCGCATGGCCTGGTACACATAGGCGCGCCCGCTCAGCGGGTCACGAATGGCGCCGCCCAGGCAAGTGGCCGCGCCACCGAAGGGCTCAATCTCCGTGGGGTGGTTGTGGGTTTCGTTCTTAAACTGCACCAGCCACTGCTCGGTCTTGCCGTCCACCGTTACCGGTACTTCAATGGAGCAGGCGTTGATCTCCTCGCTCTCGTCCAGATTGTCCGCCTTGCCCTGGGACTTTAGATATTTGGTGCCGATGCAGGCCATATCCATCAGGCAAATGTCTTTGTTTTTGCCGGCATACAGGGCGCTGCGCATATCCAGGTACAGGCGCAGGGCGTCCTCCACTGCGGCGGCGTACTTGCTTTCCTCCACGGTGATTTTGTCCAGCTTGGTAGAAAAGGTGGTGTGGCGGCAGTGGTCGGACCAGTAGGTGTCAATCACTTTCAGCTCCGTTAAGCTGGGATCCCGGTGTTCTTCGTTCTTAAAGTAGTCCCGCACCCACTTTAGGTCCTCCACACTCATGGCAAAGCCCATTTGGCTGTGGTAAGCGGCGATTTCGTCATCGCTCTTGGCGATAAAGCCGGCAATGCGCGCAATGTCCGCCGGTACATCGGCAGTCAGATCCAGGCTCTCCGGCTTGGCCATGGTGGCCTCCCGGCTCTCCACCGGGTTGATCAGGTAGGATTTAATCTTGTCGAACTCCGCGTCCGTAATGTCGCCGGCAAGGGCGATCACCTTGGCGCTGGCTACCCGGGGACATTCTCCTGCGGTGAGCAGCTGAATACATTGGGCGGCGCTGTCTGCCCGCTGGTCGTATTGGCCGGGCAGAAACTCCATGGCAAACACCCGCTCGCCGGGGGCGAAGGTTACTTCGTCTGCCGTATTGTCCAGATTGTCCTCGGCAAAGACCCCGTGCACGGCACGGCGGAACTCTGCCTCGCTGATGCCCTGCACATCGTAGCGGTTAATAAGCCGCAGGCCGGTGAGCGCTGTAATGCCCACATTTTGGCGCAGATCCGTTAAGATCTGCATGGCCTCAATGTCGTTGCCTTTCTTCTTTTCCACAAAAATCCGATAAACATTTGCCATGGGGGTTCTCCTAACTGATAGTATTCACTCCGGGTGTATAGAATAAAGATATAATAGCACAAATCCGGCCGATTGCCTACCGTTTTATGAAATTTTTACGGACTTTATGAAAATTTTACTAACTTGTAAAAAATCGTTCGCAAATGGGGAAGAAAGTGTGCTATAATGGCTATGGCGCGCAGGCAGGTGGTCTGCCGCCGTTTCAGAAAGAATTTTGCAGAGATACACAGCGCAGAAAAGCAGAGAAAGAGAGGTGGGAGCCACGCAGCGGGAAAATATGGACCCAGCCCCCTATGAAGTTGAATTTATGAATGTGGTGGTGGATAAGGCCAACGATTTGCAGGTGACAGACGCAGACAGCCACTTTGCCCAGTTTGCCGGTGTGCACCCGTCTAAGATCAAACAGGGCAAGCTGTTCCTGTACGACAAATTAAAACCGGCGGACCGGGAGCGGGTGATGCAAAACATCTGCAAAAAGGGCGCCCGATTTACATATATGACCATGGACCTGCTGGACAAAAAGGGCACGCCGCTCTTTGTCCATTGTGTGGGTCAGAATTACGAGGACTCCACCCTGTGCCGCATGACCTTTGCGGATGTGTCCGAGAGCCGGCGGCGCCAGGAACAGCTGCGGGCCCAGGCGGTGGAGATGAATGAACTTATCGACCTGGTGTGCGGCGGCGTGTGTCTGTTTAAGGTCACGCCGGAAATGCACATTGAGTGCCTGTATCTGAACAAAGGCTGCTGTCGGTTGTTTGGCACCTCCCAGGAGAGCAGCCGCCTGCGGGCCTATCGGTTGGACGAACTGCTTCACCCGGACGACCGCTCTGGGGTATTCCAGGCCATCGGTCGCGCCATGGCCGTAGGTGAGGAAGTGGATTGCGAGTGCCGGGTGCGGGTGCATGAGGGCGAATTTATTTGGTGCCAGCTGCGGGCGGGTATTCAGCGCTACCAGGGCGAGTGCCCGGTGTTTCACGCCGTATTTACGGATATTACCCGCATTAAGGCGGCGGAGGAAAAGGCGGACCGTGAGGCGCAGCGGATGGTGAGTCTGTTTAAGAACCTGCCCGGCGCCACTTTCTTTACAGGCACGGCCGACCCTTTGCAGCTGGACTTGGTCAGCGAGGATTTTATCCAGTTTATTGGCTATTCCAGAACGGAGCTGTTCCAGCTGTTCTCCGGCAATTTGGCGCGGCTGATGGATGAGAACGAGGCGGCGGCTGTGGCCGTGCAACTGCGCACCGGCGCAGCGGATCGGCGACTCTTAACGGTGGAATACACCCTTTATATCGGTGACGCCTGTGCCCTGCGTGTGCGGGACAGCCGCAAAGTGATTGAACATCCGGACGGCTCTAAGGCCTTTTTGGGTGTACTCAATGTAATATAAACATATACAAAAAGTTAAAGGACGGATATTCGCATTCCGTCCTTTATTTATTTTTTCTTCATTTTTCTTTGTCGATAATCCACAAAAGCCGGTGCCAAAGTTTGGCATGTTTTCGGGGCAAAACCGCGGAAAGTGCGTTGCAATAACTTTATTTATGTTTTATAATTATTATGTATAAATGTTGTCGCGGTGCGCCGAAATACAGGCGCTAAGCGGGCAGTGCAAGGGGTGCTGTCGTTGCGGCAAAGGGGAAGGATGGTTCTATGAAATTTATGTACAGCAAGAAGCGCTTGCTCAGTGTCTTTTTGTCCGTGCTCACGGTGATCACCGTGCTGACCCCGGCGTTTTCTGCCTGGGCGGGCGACGTGATCGGCGTGTACAACATTCAGCTGTTTTATGAAGACGGCAATGCGGTACAGGATACGGACGAGGAGGGCAACGCCTACCATGAGACGATGAAGGAGGGCGAGACGCTGCAACTGAGCTACAAGCTCATTGACTGCGAGATCCCGGACAACGGCTATGTCAAGTGGTACAGCGAGGCGCCCACTTTGGTGGATGTGGACCAAAATGGCCTGGTCAAGGCCTTTGACTCCTCTAAGGGTGCTGTGATCCACAACTGGATTGACAATGAGGTAAAGCCGGTGCCGCTGGTGGGCAAGATTGCTGGCGCCGCGCTGGAAAAAGCCCTGTTCAATGATAAGGTGAATGTGGACACCATGGACACGGACGAGATCATTGCCCTGATTGAAAAGACCATGGGTGCGGATTCTGCCCTGGGCAAGATTTTTGAATCCTATTCCGCCAAATGGATCGAGTCCCTGCGCAAATACCTGGACAATATCAATTCCGTTGTTCATGTTACCCTGTATGACGCCAACGGCGAAGTAAAGGCAGACGACAAGCTGGCTGTGACGGTCACGAAGAACGATGCGTTTTATGCCAACTTCCTGCCCAACGGTACCCATATCACCAATAAGTCCCAGATTGAGACCACGGTAGCCAAGGGCACCACCTGCCAGCTGAGCGCCGTGACCACCCCGGTGCGGCTGCACATGGGCGTGGTCTACTCTGTAAAGAGCTCTTCCGTCTTTACCCAGGGCAAGGTGATTGCCACGGTGGATGACAGCGGTTTGGTAACCTTTAAGAACACCGGTACGGTGACCATCGTTGTGTCGCCGGATACGGAAGGATTTATCAACAATCTGTTAAAGCTGGTCAACTATATTTACAAGTTGGACCATACCGGCACCATTGATACCAAAAAACTGGCGGATATTCTGATCAAGTATTTGGGTATCGACATTGACCGCAATGTGCTGGCGGCGCTGTTGGACGCTTGCTTTGCCATTAAGGATATTGTGGGCGATTCTGCCGACGCGATACAGCTGACGGCTACTGCGGTGAAGATTATCGCCAACATTCTGCTCAAATTGAAATATAACGATACCATCACTTTTAACGTTGTAGACGGTGTGCCTTGCACGGACTTTAACATTACCGGTCCGGATACGGTACAGGAGGGCGCCCAGATCCAAATGGCTATTACGGACGCAAAACCCGTTGCGGCCGATGTTTCGGATATTACCTGGTCCTCCTCGGATGAAAGTGTGGCCTATGTAGATCCCAAAACCGGTATCATCACCGGCCGTGACGCCGGGGGGAATATGGGCACAGTGGCAAACAGTCAAAAGTGCACCATCACGGCAACTTCCGCCGCCAATCAGGTGGTGCGAACCAAAGAGCTTACCGTGACCGGCAAAACCGGGCGGGTGCTTAGCGACGCGGTGATCCACGCCCAGCGGGACTGCAATATCGGCGATCAGCAAACGCTGACCTACACGGTGTACCCGGTGCGTGTAAGCAAGGCCAATAATTTGAACATTACCTGGGGCCTGCTGGACGGTACGGACGCAGACGGCAATCCCAAGTATCTGTGGGCGGGCGACGCCTATGATGAAACGGTGACCGACGAGACCACCGGCGAGACCACCACGGTCCACCACGACGGCTCGGTAGAGGACGGGATCGCCAGGCTGGACAAGGATGGTAACTACACGGCGCTGGCCGGCGGCACCGCCACGGTGGTACTGAAAGCCTCCACCGGTTACAAACTGCTGGATGGCAGCTACTATACCATCTCCCAGGTGCAGACCCAGACCACGATTTTCAACGGTCTGCCGGTGTCCGGCATTGATGTGACTGTTGAAAGTGCCGTAAAGAGCGCTGTTTTGGCCAATAGTGTGAAGCTGCAGCAGCAGCAGACGGAGGTGGCCGGTGAAACGCTGGATTTTGCCACTGTTACTGCCAGCACAGTGTATGATGGCTCCGGTGTGCTGGTTAAGGCCAATGTGGACCCGGCAGACGCCACCAATAAGAATGTAAAATGGTATATTGATAATACGGATCAGTTTGAACTGAAGGATGAGGACAAGACCGCCGGCACCGTAAAGGTGGTGGCTAAGGCTTCCTGCACCAGCGCCTCCAGCGTACATATTTGGTGCGTGTCTGAGGACGGCGATATTCAGTCCGATGTGGTGACCCTTTGCGTGGTGCGTAACGCCGCAAAGACCAACACCATTAACGGTGACGATCTGTCTGTGATCAACGGCAAGACCCTGGATGTGTCTCACGCCATGACCTTTAGCGGCTCCACCTCCTCGACACAGGCCTGCTACGGCGCCAACTGGTACTCCTCGGACGAGAGCGTGCTGACCGTAGCCCCCAAGGGCAACGACAACGGCGATGCGGTGGTTACCGGTGTGGATGTAGGCACCGCTACCCTGTACTGCGCGTCTGTTTCCGGCGGTATTGTGGCGGAGAAGCAGGTGACCGTGTACCCGGACAAGGATTACTTAAAGCAGGTGATTAACATCTGCGAGGACACGGTGATCGAGCGCACCAACGAAAATAAAACATTATATAAGGACTTCAGCCGAAAGCTGGACTATGCTTATTATGTCTATTATGATGAGCCTATGGCTGCCCAGGACAGCTGTGATACTTACGCCCGTGAACTGCTGTACGCTTTCTACAAGCTGGGCGGTTATATCGGCTTGACCGGTGTGACCCTTGTAAACAAGGACGGCTCGGACGCCGGCGCGTTCCGCAGCGTGAAGGTGTCTACCTCTAAGCGGTATGACAGCTACTCTGTGGATTTGGACGCCCAGGTGGCACCCAAGACCGCTATGTATCGCACCATCAAGTGGAGCAGCGATAACGACAGTGTAAAGGTAGACGCCAACGGTATTGTGAAGCCCGCAGGTAACAAGGCCTGCCAGGCCAAGATTACCGTTACCGCCACCGACTATATGGATAATGTGTACACCGATAGCATGTATGTGGCCTTTGCCAACGATCCGGTTACCGGCATTAAGTTGGACACCACGGAGATCGTCGGCGGCAAGGTAGGCGAAAGCCAAACCTTAAAGGCAACGGTGGAGCCCACCGGCTTTGGCATCGTGGGCAAGGCCTCTGTGGCAGATGTGATTTGGTCCACCTCTGACCCGGAGATTGCCACTGTGGACCAAAGCGGCGTAGTTTCCTTTAAGAGCGGTGGCGACTGCGTGGTGACTGTGACCACCTGTGACGGCGGCTATACCGCCCAGTGCAAGGTGAATGTGGTGACCAACTATGACGCCCTGCAAGCCCAGATCGATACCTATAAGTCGCTGGAGCTGACAGAAACCAACTATTACCCGGCCACCTGGCAGGCCTTCCAGGATGCCATTGCCGAGTCCCAGGCGCTGATCGACGCCAACGCATCCAGCCAAAAAGAAGTGGACGCCCAGTTGGAAAAGCTGATTGCCGCTTACAAGGGCCTGGAGAAATATACGCATATTAACAATGTAGAGATTTATTTGGACGGCGAGGAGGCCAGCAACTTCTATCAATATGATGTGTCGCTGCTTACCGACGGCGCATACAAGGACGCTAAGCTGGATCTGAATGTACGCCTGTACCCCAACAATGCCAACTATGCGTCCGTTACCTGGACCTCTTCTACCGACAAGATCGTGATTTCTGAAAACGGCGTGGCCTCTCCCGCCAAGAACACCTCCTTCAATGTGTTGAAGAACGAGGGCTACTACGGCAAGATCACCTGTACGGTTACGGATCACTTTGGCCAGACCTGGACGGACGATGTGTGGGTATCCTTTGCGTACACACCTGCCACCGGCATTACCATTTCCGAGTCGGCTGTCAGCGGTTCCATTGGGGATACCCATCAGCTGACGGCGACGGTGCAGCCATCAGGCACCTTGGGCGTGGGCAAGGCATCCATCTCTGACCTCTATTGGGAGAGCGATAACGAAAATATCGCCACCGTAGACGATAAAGGCTTGGTGACCTTTGTGTCCACCGGCGCCACCACCGTGCGTGCCATTGCCTATGACGGCGGCTACACCGCCACCTGCTCCGTATCTACCGGCGGTGATCGCAGCGCGCTGCAGGCCGCATTGGAGAAGTATAAAGATACGGATTATCAGGACTATGAGTACACCGTAGGCATTACCTTTAAGCAGGCCTATGAGGAAGCCCAGTCCGTGATGAACGACAACACCAAGACCCAGGACGAGATCAACCAGGCCGCACAGGCATTGGTAGAGGCCGGCGCTGCGCTGGAGGGTCATCAGATCATTAAAGTGCAGTCTATTGATGTAAGCTATGTGGGTTACAGTCGCAACACCGCCATAGGCAGCTATAATCAGCGCACCAGCGGTACGATTGGCGACAACGACGCCTTGTCTATTGACCTGAGCAAGAACGGCTACGCCAATACGCTGCATGAGAACAACAAGCTGGAGCTGAGCGCCGCCGTAGTGCCGACGGGTGCAGACAGCAATGGCATCAGCTGGACGGTGGACGACAGCAAAAACATCAAAGCCACGCAGACCGATGGCAAGCTGGTGCTGAGTCCCTCCTCTGCTTCTGCCAACGGCTGGGCGAAGGTGACGGTGACCAACACAGACCATTACAGCCGCACACTGAGCCGCAGCTTTACCGTTGTAATGAGCGGCAGCGTGATCAGCGGCGTCAGCCTGGATCAGACCCAGTTGAATTTGCTGGTGACCCAGAATCCGGTACAGCTGAATGCAACGCTTGCCGGTTCCTCTAACAAGACCTTTAACGATGTAACCTGGACCTCCTCGAACCCGGCTGTGGCTACGGTAGAGAACGGACTGGTTACGCCGGTGGATGTGGGCGACTGCACCATCACCGTAAAAACCCTGGACGGCGGCTACACCGCCACTTGCGCCGTAACCGTGCGTGCGGACTACTCCGTGCTGGAAGCCAAGTACGCCGAATACCAAATCCTGGTCAATCAGGCAAAGGGCCAGTATATATACACGGAGGATTCCCTGGCTGTGCTGGAGACCGCCTGTGGTCAGGCCAAGGTGATGATTGACAGCGGTTTGTCCACCCAGGCTGAGATTGATGCCCAGGTGGAGCTGCTGGAAAGCGCCCACAACGGTTTGGTGAAGTACATTATCGCCGAGGGCGTGAGCCTGACGGCAGATACAGAGGCCCAGGCCAATGTGACCATTCCCAATCCGGGTCATATCCGCTACCTGCACAATGACCTGAGCTTGAAGAACAAGACCGTTCAGCTGTCTGCTGTAACGGCGCCTGCCGGCGGTCTATACAAGAGCATCACCTGGTCCAGCTCCAACGACAAGGTCACCGTCAGCGACACCGGGCTGGTGACCAATACAGACAGCGGCAACCAGTGGGCAGAGATCACCTGCACCATCACCACCGTGAAGGGCGACAGCTTCACTGCCACCACCACTGTTTGCTTCACCCGCTATGCGGTGACCGGTGTAAGTATGGACACGGATATGGTCCACGGCTCACCGCAGGATACCATGACCATTACGCCTACGGTAACCTCCTCTGCCACCATTGCTTCCTTGGCGCTGCGGGACTGCACCTTTACCAGTGATCACCCGGAGATTGCCACGGTAGACAACAGCGGCAAGATCACCTTTGTATCGCAGGGCAAGGCCACCATTACCGCCACCACGGTGGACGGCGGCTACACCGCCACGGTGATTGCCTATACTACCTACGATTTCTCCGCCTTGCAGCAGGCTATTGCGGATGCCGGTGCGGTGGATTACAAGGATTACGCTTACGATTACGGTATGGCGTTTAAGACCGCTTACGATAAGGCCGTGGCGGTCAATGCGGACTATGAGTCCTCACAGGATGTCATTGACGCTGCCACCTCCGCACTGAAACAGGCCCAGAATGCCCTGGTCGGCCACGAGTTCGTCGGCCCCGGTGAGATTGGCTTTACCAGCGGCGGCGCTGCGGTGACCGAGGGCAAGGCGCTGGTTGTGGATGACAACCAGCAGGTGACCCTGTCTGCTGTCTATGCCGACGGCGCGATGGTGCAGGATCCGTCCTGGACCACGGCGGCAGAAAACAATGTAACCGCTGCTACGGATGCTGCCGGCAACTTGGTGCTTACCAAGACCAACGCAGACGCCTCCGGCAGCGTGAAGGTGACCTACACCTTGAAGGACGCTTACGATCGGACTTATACCAAGACCATCACCGTCAAGCTGGTGAACCAGAAGATCAACATTGACAGCTTCAAGTTCACTTACGGCGGCAATGAGGTGGACTCTGTGTCTTACAGCTGCGGCGGTGTGTACACCAACAAGAGCGTTCAGCTGGGCGTGAGCACTTATCCCGCAGACGCAGACGCCTATGTGTCCGCTTTGTGGACCTCCAACAATAAGAACCTGGTGGTGGACCAAACCGGTAAGGTTTCTGCCAGCGGCGCCATGTTCGGCACCAAATACACCGCCACCATCACCTGCACCTTGACCCTGGAGGACGGCTCCACTGTGACCAACTCCATTCAGGTGACCTTTAACAGATTTTAACCCGTCAACGAAAGGACCCTAAGTTATGCAACAAAAAACCAAAAAATGGCTCAGTCTGGTGCTGGCCGTCTTGCTGGTGTCCGCTTGTTTTACGGGTACACTCCTTGTACGGGCGGCGCAGGATGTGGCGATTGATGAGACCCATTTCCCGGATGCCGGCTTCCGTCAAATCGTGGCAGAGAAGTGCGATAAAAACGGCGACGGTATTCTCTCTGATTCTGAGCGCAGCAGCATCACCCGTATGATGCTGCCTGCGTGGCAGGAGGATGTGCTGGGGGAAGGTACCCCCATTGTCAGCCTGGAGGGCATACAGTATTTCTATAATCTGCAAAATCTCTATTGCGCAGACATTGGGCTGACCTCGCTGGATGTGAGTGCCCTGTCCAAGCTGACCCAGCTGACCTGTATGGACAATGCGTTGGGCACGCTGGATCTAAGCAAAAACACGGCGCTGACCCAGATCAACTGTGCTGCCGACCAGCTGACGGAGCTGAAATTACCTGCCGGTGTGCAGCGCCTGCTGTGCGAGAACAACGCGCTTACCGCCTTGGATTTGTCCGGCTGCACAGCGCTGACTTATCTAAAGTGTGCCAACAACCAGTTGGCTACACTGAACTTGAGTGCCAACACAGCGCTTTCCACCCTGATCGTGTCCAATAACCACCTGCCGTCGCTGGATCTGCGTGCCAATACGGCGCTGGCCGCCGTGACCCTGGGCCGGCAGACCATTACGGTGAACGCTACGCTACAGGATAATGTGTTTTATGCCCCGGTGGGCGGTTTGGCTGCGGACGGCGTGGTGTACCAGGATACGGAGAAGTATGAGAACGGCAATTTTGTCACCGCGGATTATGCTCTGATGCAAAACGGCTTTACTTATGAGTACGCCACCGGTTCGGATCTGGCCGGCGCCATGACGGTAGATGTGACGGTTGTCAAAGACTTTTATCAGGTGCGCTTTTATGGGGACGAAACCAAGAATGTGCTCCTTTCTGCCGTAGCGGTGAACAGCGGCCAAACGGCGGTTGCACCTACGGACTTTGCTTTGCCCCAGTGTAAGGCGCTGGCCGGTTGGAGCGACACGCTGGAGAATATCACGGCGGATAAAGAGGTGTACGCCCTGTACACGGACGATCACCACTACGCAGTTACCGCCTTTAGCACCGATGGCGTGGCCACCATCTCCTGCACCGGCGGCTGTGGGGTAGACACGCGCACGGTCACCTTCCTGGACTGCCTGAACGCCAAGACCGGCAGCGACCGCTATGAGCAGCTGCTGGATGTGAACGGCGACGGGATCATCAACGCCCGGGATTACGTGCTGCTGGATCGCCAGTTCAACGCTGCAAAATAATAAACCCACAAAACAGAAGGACCACCCGTATGGGTGGTCCTTTTTTATGGTTTGTAGCCGTATGGTGGTGGTTTGCGCGGGCGGCAATTTGCGCCCGTCGTAAAAATCCTCTGTCCATGTCCTAAATAATATTCCGATAAAATCGAATGGTAAAGGTGGTACCGACGCCTACGGTGCTTTGCACCTCCACGGTGGCGTTCTCTCGGTTCAGCACGGATTTGCTCAGCGCCAGTCCAATGCCAACGCTGTCTGGCCCGGCGTTTTTGCCCTTGTAAAACCGCTCAAAGATATGGGGCAGGTCCTCTTTTTCGATTCCGCAGCCATCGTCGGCGATCACTAGCTGGCAATAGAGGGCGGTCTGGGTGCCGGTTAGGCGCAGGGTGCCGCCGTCGTCCATGTGTTCCAGGCAGTTTTTGACAATATTCTGCACCGCTTCCACCGTCCACAGCCGGTCGCCCAAAAATTGCCCTTGCCGGCAGTCCACGGCCAGCGCCATTTGGCGCAGCTCCGCTTGAATGATAAAGGGCGCCAGCGCCTGCTCCACCACTGCGGCCAGCTCCACCGGCTCCTTGTGCAGCACTGCCGTGCCTGCGTCAAATTTGCTGATCTTCAGCAGAGTGGTGATCATCCACTGCATTTTTTCCAGCTGGGCGGAAATACCCTTTAGAAATTCCAGCCGCTTTTCGGCGGGTAGATCCTCTTCCAGTAGCAGATCCGTCATCACCGTCATGGAGGTGATGGGGGTCTTTAGCTGGTGCGAGACGTCGGCCAGCGCGTCTGCCAGGTAGGTTTTGTCCTTTTGCATCAATTCCGCCTGGGTTTGCAGCTTGCGGGCGGTTTTGTAAATATTATTCTCCAGAATGGACAGCTCGCCTTCCTGGTTGTTGGCGGGCACCAGCAGTGGCGCCGTGCCGTTGACCAGGGTGGTCAGGTAATCGGACAGCCGCCGAATTTCTCGGATTTGATTGCGGGTGTACAGGCAGAATATTGCCAGCAGCGCCCCGCAGCCCACCAGGCAGACGATGCCCATGGTGATGCTTTGCCAAAAGCCCACGCCGATAAGCAGGGCGCTGATCACCAGCCCCGGCACCAGCGCGCGGCGAAAATGTTTGTCCTCGCTCATTCGTCCACCTTGTAGCCCATGCCCCGCACGGTCTTGATGATCTGCGGCTCCACCGGGTCGTCCTCTATCTTTTCCCGCAGCCGCTTGATGTATACGCTCAGCGTGTTGTCGCTGACAAAGTCGCCGGCCACATCCCAAATGCTCTCCAGTAGCATATTGCGGCTGAGTACCCGGCCACGGTTTTGCAAAAAGGTCAGCAACAGCTTGTATTCCAGGGCGGTTAGAATCACTTCCTGCCCGTTTTTCAGCACTTTGCCCTCTTTCATCCGCACGGTCAGACCGCTTATACGGATTTCCTCGGTGGCAGCGCCCTTGCTGCGGCGCAGCACCGTCTTGATCCGCGCCATCAGTTCCCGCAGGCGAAAGGGCTTGCTGATGTAGTCGTCGGCGCCCAGCTCCAGGCCCATCACCACATTTACTTCATCGTCAAAGGCGGTGAGAAAGATCACCGGTGTGTCGTCCTTGGCCTTAATGGCCTTGCACACATCGTAACCGCTGCCGTCCGGCAGGGTCAAATCCAGCAGGCACAGGTCGAATCGCCCGGCGCCCACCGCCTCCAGCGCCCGGGCCACCGTGGCACAGTGGGTGACCGTGTAGCCCTCACTCTCCAACGAATAACGCAGCCCCTGGGCAATGGCCGGGTCGTCCTCCAGCATTAGAATATTCATACCACACCTCCTTGGCGTTCTCTCTCCATAGTACCACATTCCGCCCCGCCGCGCAATAGGCATAGGTTGCCGTGTGTTCGCAGGCGGAAGATATCCACGCCTACCGTTTGCGTCATACACAAAATAATGATCATTGCACTTTGTGTGTTCCTGTGTTAAAATCAGGATAGTATTGCGATTGTTGAACCGATTTGAGGTTGAATGGATGATCAGAGAAGCAAATGTAAACGACTATATCGATATTCACAAAATCTGCTGTCAGGATTTGGGTTATGACTGTGACGCCGATTTGGTCAAGGAAAGATTGAAGGATCTGGATGCAAGCAGAGAAAAGGTTTTTGTTGCCATAATAGATGGTAAGGTCGTCGGTTATGTTCATGCGGAGCAATACAACACGCTTTATTTTGAAAGCCTGGTCAACATTTTAGGTTTAGCCGTGTCAAAAGCATATCGCAGAAGGGGCTGCGGCAAAGCCCTTATGCGCGCTGTGGAAAATTGGGCAAAGGTATGCGGCATACACGCCGTTCGGCTGAATTCCGGGAAGGCCAGAACAGAGGCGCACAAATTCTATCGTTCCATCGGGTATGACAACGAGAAAGCGCAGATTCGGTTTTTTAAAAATTTAACAAAATAGATGATGGATCAAATGAAGAATAACCGTGTGAAAACGGATTTCATCGTCAAAAAGCAGTTGCTCGAAATTTTTTGGGCAGCTGCTTTTCCATTTGTCGATTTTATAGCGCTGAAACGGCACGCAATCGGATCATGCCGCAATGGGTAAAGAAAAACAGCACTTCCGTGTTGGAAGTGCTGTTGGGATAATCTGTATAAATTATCTCTTGGAGAACTGAGGCGCACGACGGGCCTTTTTCAGACCGGGCTTCTTTCTCTCCTTCATTCTGGGGTCACGGGTCAGGAAACCGGCCTTCTTCAGTGCAGGACGCAGACTCTCGTCATACTGCAGCAGGGCACGGGACAGACCGTGACGGATGGCACCGGCCTGGCCGGTTACGCCGCCGCCGCTTACACGGCAAACGATGTCAAACTTCTCAGTGGTGTCGGTGATGGCCAGAGGCTGACGCACGATCAGCTTCAAGGTCTCCAGACCAAAGTAATCATCAATATCTCTGTCGTTGATGGTGATCTTGCCGGTACCTGCATAAACGCGTACACGAGCAACAGATTCTTTTCTGCGGCCGGTGCCGTAGAAATACGGATTCGTTTCGTACATAATTCAGATACCTCCCTTACTTATTCCAAGCTTCCGGCTTCTGGGCCTCGTGCTTGTGGTCTGCGCCTTTGAAAATGCGGCATCTGGTCAGCTGCTTGCGACCCAGAGTGCTGTCCGGCAGCATACCCTTAATAGCCAGTTCCATGGCGAAGTCGCTCTTCTCGGCCATCAGGGTGCCATACTTGACTTCCTTCAGGTTGCCGATGTAGCCGGTGTGGTGCTGATACAGCTTCTTGTTCAGCTTGTCGCCGGTGAGAACGGCCTTATCGGTGTTGATGATGATGACAAAATCGCCGCAATCCACATGGGGGGCGAAGATCGGCTTATGCTTGCCTCTCAGCAGGGTGGCAGCCTCAGCGGCTACGCGACCCAGGGGCTTGTCAGCAGCGTCGATCACATACCATTTGCGTTCGATCTCGTCCGCTTTAGGCATAAATGTTGACATAATCGCTAGTCCTCCGTTGTTCAAATTCTCCGCAGAGCGCTTGGCTCTTTCTGCGTGCTGGAATATAATAGCACAGGCGAGGGGCAAAGTCAACATTTTTGGCAAACAAATTTAATATATCCTGTCGTTTCTCGCTTATTCTCTTGTTATCTCGATTATGCTTATCAAATGCTCATTTTTAATTTATGAAAAAAGGGAGCGAAATGGATTCTTGCGCGGCGCATTTGGCGGTGGGCGCTTTGGCAGAGTGCGCGCCACCGGCGCCAGTGACCCAGCCTATGGTGCTTATACCGATAATATATAGGAAAAACCGCCCGGTGCAGTTGAATTCCTACCTTTTTTGTGGTATTATTTCTGCGGTGATGTGAAATGATGATTTCAACAAAGGGACGCTACGCCCTGCAAGTGATGCTGGATTTGGCCCAGCAAAGTCCGGACGCTTATATTTCGCTGCACGATATCAGCCAGCGGCAGGCAGTGAGTATGAAATATTTAGAGGCCATTGTGGCTATGCTGAATAAAGCCGGTATGGTAGAGAGCCGCCGGGGCAAAAGCGGCGGTTACCGCCTGACCCGGGCGCCGGAGGATTACACCGTGGGCGCCATCTTAAAGCTGACGGAGGGCACGCTGGCGCCGGTGGCCTGTATGGACTGCGACAGCGGCTGCACCCGGGTGCACGCCTGTATGACCCGCCCCATGTGGCAGGAGTTGGACCGGTTGATTGACGATTTTTTAGAGAGCAGGACCCTTGCCGACCTGCTGACGGAGGATAAAAAGCATGAAGATTAAAGCGATTTTAGAGCAAAAGCCCACCGTATCCTTTGAGGTGTTCCCTCCCAAGCAGTGGGACAAGATTGAGGGCACCAAGGCAGTGGTCAAGGAGATGGTAAAGAGCCACCCGGCCTTTATGAGCGTTACTTACGGCGCTGCGGGTACCACCAGCGGCTTTACAACGGAGATTGCAAGAGAGATCTTGGACGACGGTGTGACCCCACTGGCCCATCTGACCTGCCTGACCTCTACCCGGGATAAAATTCATCAGGTGGTAGCGGAGCTGCAAGAGAACGGCATTGAGAATATTTTGGCCCTGCGGGGGGATATTCCCCGGGACTTTCAGTTCCCGGCAGAGCAGTATTTTGAGCACGCTTACCAACTGGTAAACGAAATTCGCACGCTGGGCGATTTTTGCATTGGCGGTGCCTGCTATCCGGAGGTGCATCCGGAGAGCAAAAACCGGGTGGAAGATCTGGAGCACTTAAAGCAAAAGGTGGACTGCGGCGTGGACTTCCTGACCACCCAAATGTTTTTTGACAATACGGTGTTTTACAATTTTCGGGAGATGTGCGCCATTAAGGGCATTGATGTGCCGCTGATCGCCGGGATTATGCCCATTACCAAGGCCAGCCAGTTGGAGCGGACGGTGAAGCTGTCCGGCTGCTCTTTGCCCACCAAGTTTGTAAAGATCGTGGAGCGCTTCGGCGATCGGGACGACGCCATGCAGCAGGCGGGCATTGTGTACGCTGCCGAGCAGATTATCGACCTGATGGCCAACGGCGTGGATCATATTCATATTTACACCATGAACAAGCCGGATGTGGCCGGTGCCATTGTGCGAGAGTTGGGCAGCATTATTCATGAATAAGACAGAGATTTTACACTATCTGCGCACCGCCTCACGGGTGGATGATCCCCGGTTGCTGGCGCTGATCGACGACTGTATGGCGGAAGTGGACGCTACGGTGCAGCCCCGCACCCTGGAGCGGATCTTTCCCTGCCGGGTGACGGAGGACGCACTGGAGGTGGAGGGCTTTACTCTAAGGAGCCGCCGCCTGGCGCAAACCATTGCCGGGTGCGATCGGGTGTGCATTTTCGGTGCCACTTTGGGCTTTGAGTGCGATCGGCTGCTGCGCACCTACTCGGTGGACGGTATTGCCCGAGGCGCGGTGATGCAGGCGGTGCTGGCCTCTAAGATCGAGGAGGTCTGCGACGGTATAGAGAACCGGCTGCGTGCCCAGGGGCTGACCCTGCGGCAGCGATATTCGCCGGGCTATTTTGATTTGGATATTACCGAGCAGCGCAAGATTTTTGCCCTGCTGGATCTGACCAAGCGCATTGGGCTGACCCTTAGTGACACCTGCCAAATGATCCCCACCAAGAGCGTAACGGCCATTATCGGTATTGAACCCCAGGACGGAGGACAAGCGCATGAATAAGATTCGCTTTTTTGACGGCGGCATGGGCACCATGCTCCAGGCAGCCGGTTTGCTTGGCCCCGGTGCGCTGCCGGAGCCGCTGAACCTGACCCACCCGGAGGAGATTGCCGCCATTCATCAGGCGTATGCGGACGCCGGCGCAGAGTTTATCAGCACCAATACCTTTGGCGCCAACGGCCTGAAGTTTGACAATGTAGAGGAACTGGTGCAGGCAGCCACCGCGCTGGTGCGCCGCACCGGAAAGAAAGTTGTGCTGGACATTGGCCCTTTGGGCAAGCTGCTTCAGCCCATGGGCGAGTTGGCGTTTGACGACGCCTACGACCTGTTTGCCCGCACCATTCGTGCCGGTGCCCCCGGTGCGGACTTGGTGCTTATTGAGACCATGAGCGACACGCTGGAGTTGAAGGCGGCGGTACTGGCGGCCAAGGAAAATTGTGACCTGCCGGTATTCACCACCATGATCATGGACGAAAAAGGGCGGCTGCTTACCGGCGCGGATATTGAAACGGCGGTGACCATGCTGGAGGGACTGGGGGTAGACGCCCTGGGCTTTAACTGCTCCATGGGACCGGACCAAATGCTGCCCCTGGTGGCGCAGCTGCGGGAGCTGACTTGCCTGCCCATCATCGTGAACCCAAACGCCGGGCTGCCGGAGTCTGTCAACGGCGAGACGGTGTATAATGTGGACCCGGAGGCCTTTGCAGAGAAGATGGAGGCCATTGCCAAGCTGGGGGTCAGCTATTTGGGCGGCTGCTGCGGCACCACTCCGGCGCATATTGCAAAGATGATCCAGCGGGTCAAGGACATTCCTGCAGTGGTGCACACCCCGGCGCCCCGCACCCTGGTGAGCAGCTATTCCCAAACGGTGGAGCTGGGCAAAAAGCCGGTAATTGTAGGCGAGCGGATCAACCCCACCGGCAAAAAGCTGATGAAAGCCGCCCTGCGGGAAAAGGATATTAACTATCTTATCAAAGAGGGTATTGCCCAAAAAGATAAGGGCGCCCATATTTTGGATGTGAATGTAGGCTTGCCGGAGATTGACGAGCCGGCTATGATGCAGCAGGCACTGTTTGCCCTGCAAGGGGTGCTGGATCTGCCGCTGCAAATCGACACCTCCGATGTGGAGGCTATGGAAGTGGGCCTGCGCCATTATAACGGCAAGGCGATGCTCAATTCTGTGAACGGCAAGCAGGAGAGTATGCATGCCGTCTTTCCGTTGGTGAAGAAGTACGGTGCTGTTGTGGTGTGCTTGTGCCTGGACGAGAGCGGTATTCCCCCTACGGCAGAAGGGCGCATTGCCATTGCCAAGAAGATCATTGCCACCGCTGCGGAATACGGTATCCCTAAGCACCAGCTGGTGTTTGACGCGCTGGTGATGACCGTCAGCACGGACAAACGCAACGCCATTGAGACGCTGAAGGCAGTGCGGGTGCTGCGCCACGAACTGGGCGTTGCCACCACCCTGGGCGTCAGCAATATTTCCTTTGGTCTGCCAAAGCGGGAGATGATCAATACCGCGTTCTTTACCTTGGCGCTGGAGGCGGGGCTGTCCGCCGGAATTATGAACCCCCTCAGCGACGCCATGATGAACGCCTATTACAGCTACAATGCCCTGGCGGGGCTGGACGACAACTGCCAGGACTATATCGCCTCAGTGACGGAGACGGCGGCAGCTACGCCTGCAGGCACCACGGTGGATCTGAAAACCGCCATTATCAAAGGTATGCGCAAGGAGGCGGGCCAGTGCGCTGCCGGGCTGCTGGAAGAGCAGGACAGTTTGCAAATCATCAACGAGCATATTATCCCGGCACTGGATGTGGTGGGCGACGGATTTGAGAAGAATAAAGTATTTCTGCCCCAGCTGCTGATGAGCGCAGACGCGGCCAAATCTGCTTTTGATGTGATCAAGGAAAAGCTGCGCACCACCGGCCAGCAAAAGAAAAGCCCCCACAAAATTGTGCTCGCCACCGTGCACGGCGATATTCACGATATTGGCAAAAATATCGTGAAGGTGCTGCTGGAGAACTACGGCTTTGATGTGCTGGACCTGGGCAAGGATGTGCCGGAGGAAACAGTGCTGCAAGCGGTACAGGACAACAACGCCACCCTGGTGGGGCTGTCTGCGCTGATGACCACCACCGTACCGGCCATGGAGCGTACCATTGAGCTGGTGCACAAGAACACCCACGCCAAGGTGATCGTTGGCGGTGCGGTGCTTACCCGCTCTTATGCGGAGATGATTCACGCGGATCATTACGCCAAGGACGCTATGGAGACCGTGCGCTTGGCAAAGGCACATTTTGGGATTGAATAGAAAATTTTTCTGTCAACGCCTTACGGCGTAGCTGTAGAGGGGATTCTTCCTCTATAATTTCCTCAAAACAAAAAAGACCGATACCACTTACGGTATCGGTCTTTTGTTATACGATTTTACGCATTATCTGCGGGGACGGCGGTCGCGGCGGTCACGATCATGACCGCGGTGGTCGTCTCTGCGAGGGCGGCGGGGGGTATCGTCGATCTCGTTCTCCGGGGTCATACCCTCCAGCTCAATGAGTGCATCCCGACGGGACAGGTTAATGCGACCCTGATCGTCAATCTCAATGCACTTTACAACAACGGAGTCGCCCACATTAACGACATCCTCTACACGCTCGGTGCGCTTTACATCCAGGCGGCTGATGTGAACCAGACCCTCTTTGCCCGGTGCAATCTCTACGAATGCGCCGAAGCTCATCAGGCGGGTCACTACACCGTTGTAGAAGGCGCCCACTTCTGGGTCGGTGGCGATCAGCTTCACCACTTCCACAGCGCCGTTGCACTTGTCAATATCTATACCGCTGATGAACACGCGGCCGTCCTCTTCAATGTTGATCTTCACATCGTAGGTGTTCTGGATCTCCTGGATCACCTTGCCGCCCTTGCCGATTACATCGCCGATCTTGTCCGGGTCGATCTGCAGGGTGAGCATCTTGGGTGCGTAGGGAGACAGCTGCTTGCGGGGCTCGCTGATCACCGGCAGCATGATCTCGTCCAGAATATAGTTGCGGGCCTTATGGGTCTTGGCAAAGGCCTCTTTGATGATCTCCGGGGTCAGGCCGTGCACCTTCAGGTCCATCTGAATGGCGGTGATGCCCTTCTTTGTACCGGCAACCTTAAAGTCCATGTCGCCGTAGAAATCTTCCAGACCCTGAATGTCGATCATGGTCATAAAGTCGCCGTACACGCCGTCGTCACCGGTGATCAGACCGCAGCTGATACCGGCAACCGGTGCCTTAATGGGTACGCCGGCAGCCATCAGAGACAGGGTGGAGCCGCAGATGGAGCCCTGAGAGGTGGAGCCGTTGGAGCTGAGCACCTCAGACACTACGCGGATGGCATAGGGGAATTCGTCCACAGAGGGCAGAACCGGCAGCAGTGCCTTCTCTGCCAGTGCGCCGTGGCCGATCTCGCGGCGGCCCGGGCCTCTGGAGGGCTTGGTTTCACCCACAGAGTAGCTGGGGAAGTTGTAGTGGTGCATATAGCGCTTTTCGGTCTGCTCGTCCAGACCGTCCAGCTGCTGGGCGTCGTTCATGGGGCCAAGGGTGGTCACAGACAGCACCTGGGTTTGGCCTCTGGTGAACATACCGGAGCCGTGGGCTCTGGCCAGCAGGTCAATCTCTGCGTTCAGGGGACGAATGTCGTCAATGCCGCGGCCGTCCACACGCTTGTGCTCGTCTTTCAGCCAAGCACGCACCACATGCTTCTGTACCAGGTACAGGATCTCCTCGATCTTGCCCTCTTCGCCCTCGAAGTGCGCATCGAACTTCTCGTGCACGGCGTCATAGATGGGGCGCAGGCGCTCGTCGCGTACATTTTTGTCGTCGGTATCCAGAGCCTTCTTCACATCTTCAATGCAGAAGTCCTCGATCTCTTGCAGGATCGCCGGATCCGGGTCGGAGGACTGGAAGCTCTTCTTGGGCTTGCCCACTTCCTCAACAATACCGTTGATGAAGGCAACGATCTTCTTGTTCTCCTCATGACCGGCCATAATGGCGTTGAACATGGTGTCGTCGTCGATCTCGTTACCGCCGGCCTCAATCATAGCCACCAGGTCACCGGTGGAAGCCACGGTCAGGTTCAGATCATTATGGGCGCGCTGCTCCAGGGTGGGGTTGATGACGATCTGGCCGTCTACCAGACCCACATTCACACCGCTGATGGGGCCGTCCCACGGAATGTCGGAGATGGCGATGGCAGCGGACACGCCGATCATGGCGGTGATCTCCGGAGAGCAGTCCGGATCCACGCTCATTACGGTAGCCACAACGCTTACATCGTTGCGCATATCCTTGGGGAACAGGGGACGAATGGGGCGGTCAATGCAGCGGGAGGTGAGAATGGCCTTCTCAGAAGGACGGGCCTCACGGCGCTGGAAAGAACCGGGGATCCGACCCACGGAATACATCTTCTCTTCATAATCCACGCTCAGGGGGAAGAAATCCACGCCCTCGCGGGGTTTGGCGCTCATGGTCACGTTACACAGCACATTGGTGTCGCCGTAGCGGGCCATAATGGACGCACCGGCCAGACCGCACATTTTGCCGGTCTCCAGGGTCAGCTTTCTGCCGGCCAGTTCCGTTTCCCAAACTTTGTAGTTCTTGAAAAACATTTGGTTACCTCTTTCGTAAATAATATTTATCATCAAGGAGGCACAATAGTAATAAATTCAAGCCGCCGCACCCGGTGACCTCAATTTACTACTATTAGTAGAACCTCCTTGGAAGATACGATTTTGCCATGGACAAAAAAGGCAGACGACAGAAGTGCTCCGTCGTCTGCTTGCGCGTTCTTACTTGTCGATGGTATCGCGGATACCCAGCTTCTTCACCAGGCTACGGTATCTCTCTACATCCTTGTTGTAAAGATAAACCAGCAGGTTGCGTCTGTGACCAACCATTTTCAGCAGACCGCGGCGGGAGTGATGATCCTTCTTGTGGGTCTTCAGGTGCTCGGTCAGCTCGTTAATACGAGTGGTCAGCACAGCTACCTGTACCTCGGGAGAACCGGTGTCGCCCTCGTGGGTTGCGTAAGCCTTGATGATTTCTTGCTTCTCAGCTTGTGTCATAATCTTTCACCTCATTACAGTATTTGCCGATTGGCGGAGGACACAGTTACGGGATCGGTGACTCTCCATAGGAGCTTGCACCCGATACCGTGTGATCCGTACACAGCGAGCCAATTATAGCACAAACCCCCGCCGTTGTAAAGAGATTTTGCAAAATAGTGGGTGCTTGCCAGGGGCATACAAGATATGGTATAAAAGAAACGGAGCAAAGCCGGTTCTTATCTCCCGCAGGGGGAAAGATGACAAAATTGTCACCAAAACTGTCACCGAGCTGACACTTTGGCCGGGTATAATGAGGGCAACAAAGCGAAAAGGAGAGCCATTATGGACATTTTGAGAATTGAGCACTTATCTAAAATTTACGGTAAGGGCGATACGGAGGTACGGGCGCTGGACGATGTGTCCTTTACCGTGCCGAAAGGACAGTTTGTGGCCATCATCGGACCGTCCGGCTCCGGCAAAAGCACCCTGCTGCATATTCTGGGCGGTGTGGATACGCCTACGGACGGGCATGTGTATGTGGACGGAACGGATATTACCACCTTGGACGAGACGGCGCTGGCGATCTTCCGCCGCCGCCAAATCGGTCTGATTTATCAGTTTTACAATTTGATTCCTATTTTGACCGTAGAGGAAAATATGACGCTGCCCTTGCTGCTGGATGGCAAAAAGGTGGACCGGGCGCACTTTGATTCCTTGGTGCAGGTGCTGGGCTTGCAGCACAGACTGGGGCACCTGCCCTCAGAGCTGTCCGGCGGTCAGCAGCAGCGGGTGTCTATCGGCCGTGCGCTGATGAACAATCCTGCCATTTTGCTGGCGGATGAGCCTACCGGTAATCTGGACAGCAAGAACTCGAAAGAAATTGTGGAGCTGCTGCGCAGCTTTAACAAGTCGCTGAATCAAACGGTTATTATCATTACCCATGACGAGCGCATTGCGTTGGACGCAGACCGGGTGATTGCCGTTGAGGACGGCAAAATTGTGAAGGATGAGGTGATCCGCCAGTGAAGATCATCAATAAGTTAACTTGGCGCCACCTGTGGGTGAATCGTCGGCGTACCGTGATTACGCTGTTTGGCATTATCATCAGCGTGGCAATGGTGACGGCGGTGTTTACCAGCGTAGGCTCGCTGATGCGTTCCTTAAGCGACATTACCGCCGCTTATGACGGTGCGTGGCACGCCCAGTATATGAATTTGCAAGACAAGGATGTACAGACGCTGTCTAAGCAAAAGAATGTAAAAACCATCGGTCTGCTTGCCGATATCGGTCAAATGGACTGCAACACCAAAGAGGACAGCGGCAGAAACGAAACTTCTATTATTGCCGGTAACCAAAATCTTTTTGCCATCAACAAGATGAAGCCGGCGGCCGGACGCCTGCCCAATAACACACGGGAGCTGATGGTAACCAAAAGCTACCTGCAGCGCAATAAGCTGAACTGGAAGGTGGGCGACACGGTGACGGTGCAGACCACCAGTTATCCAACCGGCGCCCAGGAGGCGGAGGCGACAGGCGGCGAGCCGATTGTGGAAAATCGCACCTTTACCGTCTGCGGGATTTTAGAAGTACAAAATCAGCTGACCGGTATGGACAGCGCTTTTTGCGGTATGGATGACACGGTTGCCGGCGGCTATACGGCGCAGGTGCAGTTTTCCCCTTTGGACAACAACACGCCAAAGGACATAAAGTCTGCTGCCAAGGCCTTATACGGTGAGGCAGTAAACAACGATTGGTCCGATTCCTATATAATTCATACGGACTATCTGATGTACAACGGCGTGCAAATGAGCAACGAGATCACGCGGGCGTTGTACGGCTTTGTGGCCATTATTCTTTTGATTATCATTTTGGCGTCCGTGTTTATGATTTATGACAGCTTTGCGGTGTCTTATCAGCAGCGGGCCCGGTACTTGGGTATGCTGGCCAGCGTGGGTGCTACCCGTACCCAAAAGCGGGGCAGCGTGTATTTTGAGGGCTTCATTTTAGGCTGTATCGGTATTCCCATCGGTATACTTTGCGGCATCGGCGGCATTGCCGTTACCCTGCGTGCCCTTAGCAACAGCTTTATGAAAACCGTTATGGTGGCCACCGGCGACAGCATTCGCCTGCACGCGGTGGTGGACTGGAAAATCATTGTTTTCAGTGCGCTTATCAGTGCGTTAACCATCTTTATCTCCGCTTGGATTCCGGCCCACCGGGCGTCTAAGATAACGCCCATTGAGGCGCTGCGCCAAACCAACACCGTTAAGGTGAAAAAGGCAAAGAAGCTGAAAACCTCTCGCCTGCGCCAAAAGCTCTTTGGCTTTGAGGATGTGCTGGCGGTAAAGAACTACAAGCGCAACGCCAAGCGCTCCCGCACGGTGGTATTAGCGTTGGCGGTCAGCGTTATTCTGTTCCTGACCACAACCAACTTTACCAGTATGCTGACGACAATGGTAGACAGCGAGTACGACGGTATGCAGTTTGATGTGTACGAAAGCGTAAACAGCAGCGACGGTCCTTTGTCTGTGGACTTGGTAGAAAAAATCAACAAAGAAGTCAGCCGGGTGCCCGGAATTGAGAGCATTCGTATTTGTGCCGACAATCAGATGATGGTGGACGGCTTGGATAAGCAGCTGACGGCGGAGGCAAAGAAAGCCAATATGGACCGCTCCGTGAATGTGTTGGGTGTGGACAACGACACCTTTGCCGCCTTGGCAAAGGAGGCAGGCATAGACCCGTCTGTTTGTCAGGATGACAAAATTCCCACGGGTATTTTAATCAACCGGGTACAAGTGGCAACGAAGGAGAAGCAAAGCCTGGTGTTAAACCCCTTGCAAGGCAGCTTGGCAGGTCAAACCCTTACCGGCTCTATGGAGGGCTATGACAGTGAGGGTAACGAGCTGTATGCTAAGTACACGGCAAAGGTGGCTGCCCAAATAAACAAGGAAGCAAGCAATTTAGGCAGCTTTATGCGCCCCACTTTGGTGGTGCCCATGCACAGCTATCTGGTGCATTTTCCGCCTGTTTTGGCAAAGGGCAATACTGTCAGCTATGCCCGGTACTATATCACTGCCCAGGACCATGACCGGGTCTATACCGAGGTGTCGGATTTGCTTAGTGACACAGAAGGTATTTCTCACAACGGCTATGACGCAACGGCACAGGCAGAGACGATGCGTGCCCTGCGCATTGTGGTGATGACCTTTGGCTACGGCTTTATTACGCTGATTACCCTGATTTCCGTTATGAACATTATCAATACCGTTTCTTCCGGTATGGAGGAGCGGCGCCGAGAGTTCGCTATGATTAAGAGCGTGGGTATGACGCCCAAATCCTTTAAGAAGTCCATTTATTTGGAGAATATTCGCTACGGCGTTATGGCGCTGGTATGGGGCTTGCCGGCAAGTCTGGGGCTGGATTTCCTGATGTACAAGATACTGGGCGGCTCCTTTGACTACGGCTATACCTTCCGCTGGTATTATTATCTGGCGGCGGCGTTGGCAGTGTTTGCCGTGATTGCGATTGCACTGCTGTACGCTGTGGATAAAATTAAAAAGGACAACATTATTGAGACTCTAAAGCGGGACGATATTTAAGCAGTACCCTCCATACCCCGCTTTTTGGCAGGCGCCCGGTTTTGCCGGGCGCTTTTTTTGCTCTGCGCTTTGCAGTGGGCATATTGGGGTTTTCCACACAGCAGCCGGCTTTATTTGGGGAAAACGCGGTGGAAAATGTGTAAAATTACAGGCAGCACAACACAATAGGTATAAAGGCGTTTGGTTGTGCAAAAAAAGGAAAGCAGGCAGACAGCGTGCTTTCTTTTTTTGCTTTTTTTATGATTTCGGTTTTTGCTTGCGTTCGTTTTTTTGGCAATGGGCGCAGCGGTTACAGCTTTCGCAGTCGGTACAGCCGCAGCTTTTGTGCCGAATTAAGGCGCGGACAGCAAAGAACAGCGCCGTTCCAATGGCTGCCAGCAGCAGAATGTCCCAAATATTCACAGCAGCGCTCCGATCCCGTGGAACACAAAGGCAACCACCCACGCAATCAAACACTGCCACAGCGCCAGTCCGGCGGCCCATTTGCCGCCCAATTCCCGCCGCACGGAGGCCACCGCCGCCACGCAGGGGGTGTACAGCAGGCTGAATACCAGCAGCGACCCGGCGGACAGCGGCGACAAAATGCTGCCGATGGTGCCGCCGAACAGGACCTCCAGGGTGGAGACCACGCTTTCCTTGGCCATAAAGCCGCTGATCAGGGCGGTGCAAATGCGCCAGTCGCCCAGACCCAGGGGCGCAAACAGCGGAACCAGAATGCCGGATATCCGGGCCAAAATGCTGTCGGCCGAGTCGGAGACCATATTTAGCTGCAGGTCAAAGCTTTGTAGGAACCAAACCACCACCGTGGCAATGAGAATGACGGAGAATGCCCGCTGCAAAAAATCCTTGGCCTTTTCCCACAGCAGTTGACCCACATTTTTTACACTGGGCAGACGGTAGTTGGGCAGCTCCATAACAAAGGGGATGGGCTCGCCGCGAAACAGGGTGTCTTTATAGAGAAAGGCGGCTCCAATGCCTACCAGGATCCCCAGCAGGTACAGCCCGGACATGATCAGCCCGCCCTTGCCCGGGAAAAAGACGCTGACAAAGAAGGAGTAGATGGGCAGTTTGGCGGTACAGCTCATAAAGGGCGTGAGCAGAATGGTCATCTTTCGATCCCGCTCGCTGGTTAAGGTGCGGGTGGCCATGACCGCCGGCACGGTGCAGCCAAAGCCGATGAGCATGGGCACGATGCTCTTGCCGGACAGGCCGATCCTGCGCAGCAGCTTGTCCATTACAAAGGCCACGCGGGCAATGTAGCCGCTGTCTTCCATTAAAGACAGGAAGAAAAACAGGGTGACGATGATGGGCAGAAAGCTGAGCACACTGCCCACGCCGGTAAAGATACCGTCGATCACCAGACTGTGGATGACCGGGTTCACATGCAGCTGGGTCAGCGCCGTGTCCGTTAGGGCGGACAGACGGTCGATCCCTAGCTCCAGCAGTTTTTGCAGTCCGCCGCCGATCACATTGAAGGTTAAGTAAAATACCAGTACCATAATGCCGATAAAGCAGGGAATGGCAGTATATCGCCCGGTGAGAATGCGGTCGATCTTTTCGCTTCGAATCCGCTCCTTGCTCTCCTGGGGGCGGATCACCGTCTGTGCACACAGCCGCTCGATAAAGTCAAAGCGCATATCTGCAATGGCGGCGCTGCGGTCCAGCCCGCGCTCCGTTTCCATTTGGCGGACAATGTGCTCCAGCATCTCCTGCTCGTTGCGATCCAGCTGCAACTGCTGCAGAATCAGCGCGTCGCCCTCAATGGCCTTGGTAGCGGCAAAGCGTACCGGCAGCCCGGCGAGCGCAGCGTGGTCCTCAATCAGGTGGATTACGGCGTGAATACACCGGTGCACGGCACCGCCGTGGTCGTCTTTGTCGCAAAAGTCCTGCTTCAGCGGCGGCTCCTGCTGCTTGGCCACATGAACGGCGTGGCGAATCAGCTCGTCTACGCCCTCATTCTTGGCGGCGGAGATGGGAATGATCGGCACCCCCAGCATGGCCTCCATGGTGTTTACATCAATAGAGCCGCGGTTGCCCACCAGCTCATCCATCATATTCAGCGCAATGACCATGGGTATTCCCATTTCCAGCAGCTGCATGGACAGATACAGGTTGCGCTCAATGTTGGTGGCGTCAACAATGTTGATGATGGCCGTGGGCTTATCCTGCAGTACAAAGTTGCGGGAGACGATCTCCTCGCTGCTGAAGGGCGACATGGAATAGATGCCCGGCAGGTCCGTAACCTCCGTGTTTGGGTAGCCGCGAATGGCGCCGCTTTTGCGATCCACGGTTACGCCGGGAAAGTTGCCCACATGCTGCTTGGCACCGGTCAGTTGGTTAAACAAGGTGGTCTTGCCGCAGTTTTGGTTGCCCACCAGTGCATAGGTCAGCACGGTACCGTCCGGTAAGGGGTGCTCGTCCGCTTTGCTGTGGAATTTGCCGTTTTCGCCCAGCCCCGGGTGGTCCTGGTCCTTGGCTCGGTCTTTGAATGTGTGATTGCGGCTGCGGCGCCCAATGGGCTGAATATCGATTTGTTGCGCTTCTGCCAGGCGCAGGGTCAGCTCATAGCCGTGCACCTGTACTTCCATCGGATCGCCCATGGGCGCCAGCTTGATGACCGTTACCTCTGCTCCGGGGATCATGCCCATATCTAAAAAATGTTGGCGCAGCGCGCCCTCGCCGCCCACGCGCCGGATTACGGCGCTTTTGCCAACTTCCAGTTCTTTCAGCGTCATCGGTCGGTCTCCTTTTCTCCATATATTTCTATCTTTTCACTGTACTGGATTGCCTGGCTGTTAGTCAAGACTTACCTGTCTGCGGCAGCCAAATTTCTGCCGTGGAAAAGCAAAGAAAAAGCCGCCTATTTCCCTCGTAATCGAGGTCAATAGACGGCGAGTAGAAATATTCATAATTTTGGTGTATAATAGGAAATTAAGAGAAAGACAAATTT
>OGXT01000398.1_pt1 | contig 55774 bp, 77 predicted proteins | sample 1576361 | NCBI WGS metagenome assembly OGXT01 (sample SAMEA3541514, study PRJEB24748) | human gut metagenome | biome: human gut; feature: human-associated habitat; material: faeces | place: China | collected 2012 | reverse complement strand
GGGCCCGTGGGTTATACCCTAAGAGCAAACCACCCTTTTTAAGGGTGGTTCTGATTTGCTGGGTGTTTGGCGGGAGACTGTGTAGGGATGTAGGTACGTAGCTCGGTAGCGGTGTAGGTTGGTGAATGAGGACAAGGATAATAAGAAGAATAATAAGAAGAAAGACAAAGGGAAGTTCTAGAGCCGCGCAGATGAAGATGATAATAACAAGTAGCTGTGCCACGGGGTGTCAAATGGGTGCGCCCCTTTTGTTTGGCTAAGTGGCTGCAAGATGGTTGCGCGAAGCCCTGTAGGGTTGTAGCGGTGTAGCTAGGTAATCCGGATTTTGCACGGTGACAGACGGTCGTCAGCGTTATATATCTTTCTGATGTCAGGGAGCTGGGCAAATTATCTTGGTGAAAGACGGTCGGCGGGATAGATGTTTGGCAGGTTCTACTTGTGTCCCGCGTGGGCTGAGGGCATGGGTGGGGTTTGAGAATCGAGGGAGGAAATGAATCCCCTTGATTTAGGAGATGAGCCGGATGGGTTCTCAAATCACTAAAATCCCCTCTATCTGCGGAGACCAATACCCTGGTATCGGATATCAGGTGGATTGCGGCGAGTCGGTTCGCGTTGCGATGGCGTGGCCTTCTGCTTCTGCTGGGGGCTGGCGCAGCCTCACCATGGAGGTACCGAAAAAGCTCAGTCTCGAAACTGAGTTGAACGGTGTTTCGGTGGAGACGCTCTTGAAATCCGCAGGTGAGCTATTCGAAGATAACGACCTCGATGGGTTCAGGCAATTCGAGCAAATACTTGGGGATAAGTTGCCCAGTGCGGTCGTACGGCTATTTGCCCGCTATGCGCCCGTCGATTTGACCCACGCGGGCAACGCGGAGACATGTCGCGCTGAATTCGAGAAGTATCTCGGTGAGGATATCCCCGAGCTCGAAACTGGGGACACGGTAATAGCATCTGGGAAATTCCGCGCCGTACTTGTACCTGTGGGCTCCGATCCCGTTGCCATTGGAATCGACAGTGGGCAAGACATTATGAATCACGTTGGAGGTTTCTTCAACGAGGCTACGGGAAACATGCCCTGCGATAGGGGTAAGGGAATCGTGCCGTTGGATGTCTTTCCATTCAATGTCTCGATATACGTAAATGGTAGGACTATCAGTCCTAATAGGTCTCTTTCCGTCCCTCAGCCTAACTGTCAGCCTAACCGTGCCTTCTATGCAACCGAGAGCATGGAAAAAGAAGGCTGCCGTTCTTCAGTTGACGGCAAACCCGTGGTCGCCGGTCTGCCCATGTCTGTGCTTTACGGAAATATCGTCGTCAATGGCTTCGATCCCGACCGCGCTTGTGACAGGTCTCTCACCGATGGCGAGATGATGGATGTCATGAACTACTTCCAGCGCGAGAGCCCCCGCGACAGCGGGCGCGAGGTCGCTCTTATCGTACAAAACGGTCTGTATGGCGAGTTGAGGGAGTCGCTTACTCATGACTCCCCTAGCAGTCCAGATGTCCAAGGCAAGTGCGATAGCAGCGAGTCGATTGATGACCTTATGGAGCAGGCTGTCGAAGTCGCGGACGCTGGCGAGATGAGCTTTGAGGTCGATCTGGACAATGCCGGTCGTTAAATGCGAATCATCGAGGAGGAAACTATGTCCATAGAGAGTGGCCATGTCGGAACGAACACCCCCAATGTCGATGAGTGGCGCGATGGGATGGTCGAGCAGGTTTCGGAGTACATGGACAAGATTAAGGATTTGGATGCGAAGGAAGCAGTAGGCGCAGACACGGTACTCGAAGAGGCATTCGAATCAATCGGGGATAACGCAACCGATGTGGTAATGGACATGTTGGACGTCTATTCGCACTCGGACACTTCTGGTCGTTTGGCTATCGCCGGGGTGTTCCATGCACTCACGGGCGTAACTTTCGACTACTTCCTCATGCAGGCATCGGATGCTTGCCAGCAGACGCTCTGCTTGGTTGAAGACGAATCGATCGATGACCTCATGGAGCAGAAGGTTGAGGACTATCGCGCTGGCAGGCTTGAGACCTACAGCATCGATGAGGTAAGGGCGCATTGTGGCTTGTCCAATGACGAGCGCTAAGGGATGAGAATAATAACAAGCTGCTTTGCTGCGGGACGTCTGTTGGGACGTCCCGTTTGTTTTGCTGGGTGTATGGCGGAAAGCCTTGTAGGCGTGTAGCTCGGTAGCCGTGTAGCGGCGTAGCGATGTTGGGCGGGCTACCTTTGTCCCCTAGTGAGCTGATGGCGGGGCTTACGACTATGGTCGAGATAGATTGTCCGAGCGTGAATGGGAGCTACCTATGGCCAAGAGAACCTATGGCAAATATCAAGGAAAGAGTCCGGCCGAGAAGCTGACGGATGCCCGCCAAGCGCTTTTCGATGCGCTTCTCGCGGACATGGAGCGCGAAGGCTCCCGATGGGTCAAGGAGTGGTCTTTTTCCCACCCGCCCATGAACGGCGTTACAGGCGAGGGCTACGGGCCGCGAAATACCGCCATGCTCATGTATGCCATGAGGGACGGAGGCTTCAGGGACCCGCGATTCGCCACGTTCAAAATGGTCACGGACAAAGGCTGCCATATCATCAAGGGGTCGCACGGCTACCCCATCGAACGCTGGAAGCGCATGCTCGTAAGCAGGACGGACCCGACCGCCCGCCTTAAGCAGCCCAAGACCAAAGAGGAATGGGATATCGCCCTCGCAAATCCCGAATACAAGGCCGAGCCGCGCTGCGTCGGCACGTTCACGGTGTTCAATGCCGAGCAGATGGAGAACACGGAAAACCTCGTCTCCGTCGAGGGCTTCAAACCCATCGAGCCCGATCGCGTGGCCGACGGCATCGTCAAGGCATCGCCCTGCCCCGTAATCGAGACGCCGAACGCCGAGGCGTTCTACCTGCCCGGCGCAGACAAGATCTACGTCCCGCAGCGCAACCAGTTTACGAACGTGGAGTCGTTCTGCCGAACGCTGCTCCACGAGATGGGGCACGCCACGGGCCATCCGAGCAGAAAGAACCGCGAGCAGTGCGGACTGAAGCAGGATCGACAGAAGTACGCCTTCGAGGAACTCATCGCCGAGCTCTCGAGCGTGTTCACCGCGAACGCCATCGGTCTCGATCTCCGCAACGTCGACGACGACAAACCCCTTGCCGCCAACGAGGTTGATGCCATGTCGAACTCGGCCGCCTACCTCAAGAGTTGGTCCCAGGAATTCAAGGACCCGGGCGGCGAGCTATTGAAGGCCGCATCGCGGGCGAGCAAGGCGACCGATTACCTCGTGGAAGACTGCTTCATCCCGAAGCTCGGCAAGGACTACTTCAAGTCCTCGGAACACGCTACCGAGGCGGTAGCCGACGTCGATATGGAGCGCGAAGGCGAGGTCGAGGTAGAGCAGGGCGATGAGCCGTTCAGCCTCGATGAGCTGTGTGAGTCCAAATGCGATGAAGCGGACATCGCCAACGGCGATGTCGAGGTGCCGATGACGCCGCGCTGCGGGGAGGAGCGTTAGACATGAACGATGGCCTGAATATCAATTCGTTTGACGAGCTGAAGGCCGCGCTGGACAACGCTCTGCGCAATGGCGCGGCTTCACCTGAGGCGGCAGATTACCTGATGGAGCGATTCGAAGTCCTCTGCATGGATATCGACAACGTGTTTCTCGCCATATCCGCCAAAGACATCAAGGAATACTATCCGAACCTGTCGCTCGATGAAGCCCGCGAAGTGCGCGATAACGCCAACGAGAACCTTTGGAACTCGGGTGGATATGACGACATCAACGATGTGGCTTGGGGGCAAATCGAGGCTGAGGTCAAGTGCGTGCGGGGTTCGCATCAGGACTCTCGTTGTGAAGAGTCAAGTCTCGATGACCTTGCTGAAGCGTATGGCGATGAGAGCGCTTGCCAAGAAGGCGGCGACTCACGCGATACGGAGGGCATCCCGAGGTAGATGCTACTTCTGTCCCCTAGGGCGAATTGGGCGGACAGGGCTTCATGCTAGTCATTAAGTTATCAATTCGCGTGATGGAGGAACCATGAGCGAGCAGAACAACATGAACAAGGGCAAGGTCCGCATCGACTTCCCGCCGAAGTGGGTGACCGCCGAGAAGGCCAACGGCGAGCCGTACACCATCTCCAACGGCAAGGGCGATTCTTGGCCTGCCGTGAAGTGTACCCTGCCCACCGGTACCAAGGTCGATGGCAAGGATCTCTCCGGCTTCAACTTCACCACATTCCAGAAGCCGTGGAACAAGACCGATATCGAGGCCGGCAAGGGTACGGGTGTCTTCGTCAATGCCGATCGCAATGTGAGCCTCTTCAAGTACGACCAAGACGGCCAGCGCCACGATGAGTCCGTGGAGCCGCAGAAGCTCTCCGATGCCGTCGAGGCCGCCCGTGCGGAGTACCGCGAGCAGCACCAGAGCCACGACCGCTCCCAGGAGCAGGAGACCGGTCTCGATGAGCTGTGCGAGCAGAAGACGGCCGAGGCAAATGAGCGCGAGAGCGGCTCTCAGGACCGCAGCTCCCAGAACGTCCAGCGCTGAGTCTAGACAGCCATTGGATGCGGGGAGGGATGGATTTTCATTCCTCCCCTTTTTGTTTGGCGCAAAGGCTACTTTCGTCCCCTTTTCAGTGCGCGTTGACCTTCAAAAGTACGCTGGGATACATCAAGTAATTAGAGAGATGGAGTAGCTATGTCTGAGGTCAAGCCGACCATTGCCGAGCTGTATGAGTCCGGCGGTCTGGATATGTGGCTCGTCAACAAAATCGCCCATAACGAGCTGGATAAACGCAAGGGCGATACCCGTAGCTCGGTATATGCACTCGCATCCGAAAACATCGACTGCTATACCGATTCCAGATGCAGCGAAATAATCGAGAACTATGCTGCTGTCCTCGATTCTCAATTGACTGCCGAGGATTACGGCGGCGGCAAGATTTCTTCTGAGTTCATACTCGGTTCTGCTATCGCTCTTGGTGCGGCATCTCAAGCTCGAGCTGATATTGAATATTTCGATCAGGAGTTCAAGTCTCGAGCCTTTATTGAGCTTTCTGATCTCGGCATGCCTGAACTGCAATCGAGCTGTCGTGATGCGGACGAATATGCGCTTGCCGGAGTCAATCCCGATAGCAAGTTCCCCATCGGTTTCGTCTCCGTTCAAGATGTAGCGGACACAGTCAACGAGCTCGGCTCCGAGCATATGAAAGAGACGCTCAAACCTGCTGCCCTCGAGAAGGTAGCCGTTAGTCTTGCGGAAGCAGAACAGCGCATCGAACGGGACGATCTCGCCGCGGGGATCGCATTCAACGCGGGGCTTGAGATGGGATATATCGAGGACAAACGAGGGGAACAGGGTCTCGATGATATCTGTTCGGCGAAAAGCGAGGAAGCTGTCCTTGTCTCTGACGGTGTCTAGGAAACGAAAAATAAGGAGGATGATATGAACGGTGGGTCTTGCAGCCTCTATATCGAGGGCAAGGGAAAGGTTTCCGTCAGTATCGGCGGCGGCCCGAGTATGCCCAGCATCAGTTTTACCGGACTTCACGGGCGCGGAGCCGTCGGCCACAACATCGCTCGCGTATGCGAGGAGAAGGCAGCTATCCGCTGCGCCCTGCGCAGCGCCGGCTTCGATATCCCGAGGGCCAGCATCCGCATCGACGTCGACGAGTCTGCGCATGAGTTTGGACATATGTGTATCGAGAACGCCTGCGCGCAGGGCATCGCCATTGCCAGCGGTCAGGCGGAGATGCCCGAGGGCGGTCGCGTGGATGCCACTCCAATCAAAATCGACGGTTCGACGCTTCGCCTGGAGCCGGCAAAGGGCGGCATCGAGCGCGGGCTGGATGAACTCTGCGATGAGAAGCAGGCCGAGGCGGATTTGGCCGAGGGGACGGCTGACCGCGATGGGCAGTTCGAGCATAAGGAGAGCGTACGATGAGCAAGATTGGAAATATCAGGGTCGACGTCGTGGCGAGTGATGCGGCCTATTACGCTTACGCCCCGCATGATAGCGTTACCCTGCCGATGGCACCTGATGACCTGCAAAATGTCATCAATGAGATGACTTACCACGGCAGGCACGACTACGCTATCGAGGATATTCGGACTTCCGGCAAGTTCGACAAGTTGCACTTCGCCGAGGACGAGCATGTGGACCTGCGAGCGCTCAACGCCATGGCGGAGTGCGTCAAGAGAAATCCTGACCTCGATTATGATGCCGTTCGCGACTACTGCGACAACTTCGATGTCCCCGTCGATCCGCTCATGGTCGGCAACGTCATCATGCAGGCCAATGAGATGACATTTTTCGCATATACAGTCGATGTAGATAGCGATGTTCCGCTACTCAGCGACCTGTGGCGGGCATACGGCCTCACGCTCCTCGACCAAGCCAGCTCAGTGCTCGAGGCGTGCGTGAACGACAACCGTCTCTCCCCTGCCTCGAAGGCGGCTCTTTCGAATATCGGTGATTTGCTCACAAACGTGCCTGCCGAGGCGCTGGGTGCCAGGATGGCCGCGGGCGGGGATGTGTGTCTCGGGCTTAGCGGCTATTTCGATTGCAACTCCAATGAGATCGACTTGATGAAATTCGATTTGGATGAGCTCGAGCAGGCGGCTTTCGAGGGCGACCGCGATTTCGCGGCCGACCGCATCGTCATCTATGCCGAGAGCCGCGACGTGACCGAGAGGGGTTCCAATCTCGCCCATCAGTTGACGCTGCCGATGGATGAAGGAGAACTCGACGGTGCCCTTCAGGACATAGCGGACATGGAGGGGGTCGCAGCGGGCGATATCGTCATGTCTGACTATGAGCTCCACGGTCGGTTCAGCGAGTACTCCTGGCATGATTTCCGCTCGGACGATCCAATTGCCGATATGAACCGCTTCGCGCGGATCGTTGTGGACAACCCCGAGCTTAGCGTCGGGGAACTCTTCTACTACAACGATGACCATGAGATCTATGACATTGAGGACATCATCGAGTCCGCCGAGAAGATGATTGCCTCGCAAGGGGCGCCAGATGGGGATTTGTGCCTCGATGATCTTGCTGAAGCGAAGGACGTTGAGGCGGAGATGGTCAATGAGGGTATCGGGACTATCGATGACGGCACGCTTGAGGGTGGTGATCGGTGATGGATACGATTCGAGCCGTGCTGGTTCCCGTTAATGCCGAATGCCGCGAGATTGAGTTGCCAATCGATGAGAATGGGAGCTGTGGCACCGCACTCAAGGGAATTGTCGGCGAGCGGGCCGTCAATGTATCCCAAGAGCTGCCCGACAAGTCTTTGGGAGATGCGGTCTGCGTCTATGTCAATGCTGAAGGGCGGGTGGCTTGCCCCGCCAACCGTGCAATCTGGGCCACCCAGGAGATGGCGGACGAGGATCTTCAGTCCCCTTTCACTGGCCAGACCGTCGTGGCGGGCGATCCAGCCGATGTGCTGTACGGCGATTTCGTCGTCGTGGGCTATGACCCGTATGAGGGGACGGAATGCTCTCTTTCCGATAAGGAAGTGCAGGACGTCGTCGATTTGTTCAGCGGTCGCGGCGGCCCGTACTCGGGCGTGTCGGCGCTCGGCTATATGGAATGCATGAAGCCCGACCCAAAGCTCAGGGAGCAGGACGAGTGGAACAACGAGTCCTCGCAGATCGATGAGTTCATCTGCTATAAGAAAGACGAGGCCGCCCTGTACAACCAACGTCTCGAGGACGAATATTCCAACTCGTACGACGATAGCTGGCAGAACTCGTACGACGATACGGAGTGGTAGCCATGAGTGCTGTGAGCTACGGGCAGGCGGGGTACGTAGGTGCCTCCATGAGCGTCCGCGCCCGGGCGGCGTATGAGCCGAACGAGATGCCGATGTCGAAGTGGACGCGCAAGGCAATCATCTCTGCCATCAAGGATTACTGCGATGATTTCGACCTTGCCTACGATTCTAAGATCGAGTCGATGACCCGCGCACAGCTCGCCGATACCTATCTCGAATAAAAGTCCTGGCACCATACGGGACGGTTCACACGCGGGACCGAGTTTTTCGGATTGGATGAGGATGCGGTCTGCGCGGACTTCCCCGAGATGGGACCAGATCAAGTTACCGAGCGAGATGAGATTGGAATAGACGGATTACTTGAAGCCAAAAGCGTAGAGGCGGGGCTATCGGAGGAAGTCGGGCTAGTGAGGGAGTCAGGCTGCCGGTAGGCGGATTTGCAGGGATCTGCCCCCTACAACCTCCCCTGCTTTCGGAGCAGGTCTTCTAGAATCTCACAGATTTTCTCGTCTTTGGCCCGCTGCTCCCTCTCAAGCTCCTGCCTATAGTAGCTGTCGAGGTCTGGCTCCCATGTGCTGTACTGTTCGGCAAACTTTCTGCGCGACATGAGGTCGAGTATTAGGTAGACGATATAGGCGATCGCTAAAAGGACGATTACCGCCATGAGGATGTAAATCAACGAGTTCCTCCAAGTGAATCTTATTTCGAGCACATTCTAGCAGTTTCGGCAGGCTGCAGAAGGCACGGGTGTTGCCGCAGCGGCAAGTCTGAGCGGGGCGATTGAGCAATGAGTATCCTCGGGAATAATCGCCAGAGCTAGCGGAGGATGATATGAAATTCAATCTCAAAAGGTATATCTCAAGCCCTGATGCCCTCAAGGGAGGGCTTCTGGCCAGTCTTTTCGGACTTCTACCGACGATCGGGTTGGGTGCCGAGTACCTCTTTATAAATGTCACCCATGGCATCGATTTCGCCACGGACGGCCGTCTAGGCGAAGGACGAATCTCGGGAATGATTTCCGTTTTGAACATCAATACCCTATGGCTTCCGCTCACGGGGTTTCTTTTGCTCGTGCCGGCAGTGAGGAATAACAAGGCGGCGCGCATCGCGATCGCCTGCCTTCAGGTCGCCGGTTCCGTCATCAACATCAACCGCGGCTTGGACACGCAGGCGTTTCTCGAACTGATTATCGCGGCGGTCGCGGTGTTGGGCATTTCGAATTACACTGCCGCTTCTAATGACTTGGGGGATATCGATGAGTAAGGGCAACGGTAAGAATCTCGCAAAAGACCCGTATAAAGACATTTCCTTCTCGCGCCGCGGGTTGTTCGCGGCGCTGGCGGTCGTTGCTGGCCTCGGCGCGGTGCCTGCACGGTCTGCCATGGCAAAGGAACTGTGGTTTCGCGGTGAGCACATCAGCCCGCAGCCGAATTCGTATTATTTCGGCGGCTGCTTCACTTCCAACGGCTACACACATTGCGTTACGCATCCAGACCGAACACAGGGTGCGAATAACTACGGCCGCGGCTTCGCACACGGATGGATAACTTGGGTTGCCGCCGATAGGTTTACCTATCAAGGCTGGGATAGGCCTTATCTCCAAGCGCTCGGCTACTCCCTGTGCCTGCTCGTCGAGTGCGACTACTCGAACGAGCTGTACGACCATATCAAAGCGCATCCCTATATGGCCTGCGCGGACATAAACCGCCAAACTGCGAACCGCCTGTGGAAGAACATTCGTGCCGATGATAATGACGGCCAGCTTTTCCTGAACAACAACCGGCTTTCGACTTTTCGCGGAGACATGCTCGATACGGACGCGGGCGCGGGAGTCAGCCAGAATAACGGGCATTGGTATATCGTCGGGTACGATGACTATTCGTATGAAAAACCGGAATTGTTCATGCGCCGCTGCGCCAACGAGGCCGTGAACACGTTTCGAGCCGAGGTCGACGTCAAAAACGTGATGAGGAACAACAGGGATGGCACGCCGGACCACGAAAAAGACCTCCGCGAGGTCACAGGTGACATCGATATCGATACCGAGAAAATCAATATCAGGAACGACGTGACGCTTTACGGCGGTGTCTTCAAGCTCTCGCCTTTGGCGTTCCCCAACGCCATGGTGGATGTCGGGCAGGGCGGCTATGTCAGCGGTAAGCCTATTACCCAATGGGGCAACGGTCGAGGACTGTGTTTCTGGAAGGACTACGATGGCGCCAACCAGATGTGGGCCTTCAAGCCTTATCTCGATGACGGGGTGGGCGCCTTCACGTTCGCCCTCGGGAGCCTCATCGGTCCCAAATTGGTCCAGACGCTCAACAATAACGGTCATGTTAACGCCAATAGCTCTTGGAAAAACGGTACTATGGAGACGGGCAGTGCCGTCATTTGGGACATTCGAAAGGCAGCAGGTAGAGAGAATTCCTGGTGGATTGATCATGAACCGTCTGCCACGAACGAAACCGACCATACGTGCTATTTCCTCACCTCGGATGCTGATGGCCAGCGCCTCGACACCCTCGGCGCTTCTGCGAACGGCGCTGCCGTCCGCGTGTCGAGCTATGCTTGCCCAGGCGTTTGGGGTGGTCAGAAGAACGCCCAGTTCAAACTTATCGAGGCACGCTGCGGCGGCTACGTGAAAAACAGTAAGAAGACCGCCAAGATCGGCGATAGCGTCACCTGTGTCGGGTTCATGCCCGATTCAAATGAGACACCCACGCTGTCTCCTAACGGATGGGCGCATAATGTCACAAACCGCAAGGAGCTGCCGCCGCAGCCGATGTATCGCTGGTATGTGACCCGCGATGTGGTCGATATCCCCGATGACGATGATGCGGTCATCATGGCAGGCTGCTGGGTATCTACTTGGGGCAAGCAGACCGAGGCCGCCGCACACCGCCATATCGGATATCCGCACGGTGGGCATTCCATCTACAACCTCGCCTTGCATGTCGAGGGGTCGCAATTCGCGGGTTCGATCTGCTACGCGGCTAGGGCTTGGGATTCCTCGGTCTGGGTGACTGGTCGGGATGGCGCGGAGATCTGTGGCTCCCCTATCGCTGAGGTCAAGATCTGGCTTACCGGCGAGCTGGCCGAGAACTATGACCTGTGCTATCGTTCCATCCCGCTCGACGGCAAGTGGACGGATACCGTCTATTCTTGCGGTCATTCCGATAACGATGGATTGGCGGCACCGTCTTGCGGTAGCATTGGTTCCGCAAAGATGTGCGGCCTCAACGTGCATCTCATCCGCAAGCCGCGCGGGGCTCGCGTGGTCAAGGAGTTTTCCTTCGATGACACGATTAAAATCGCCGAGGATATCTCCAAGGGCAATGATGCCGTTTGGCTGTGGTCGGCGGCGATGATGGGCATCACGACCGTACCGGAAGATGAGAAACGTTTCTGGAGCGACCGCCTGCTCGGTACCGTCGTGGTCGGTAGCGGTATGCCGAAGACTGAGGATGACGAACCGCCCAATCCTCCGACTCGGTTGCAGTCCGTCGTCCATTTTATGCTGGTCGATACCCTCGGCAATACGCAGGAGGTGCACACGGTCTACATCAAGCTCAACACCGACTACAGGACGAGCGAGCGCCAAGGCGATTTCTCGGACGCACGCGCGGCCATCGAGCAGGTCATGCGCGACGAGGGGCAGGACATGAGCCTGCTCGACAAATGTCTAGACGGGTGGTACGAAGGGGATAAGGACTGCTCGGACCCGAGCATCTTCAGCGGGCCGAAGTTCGTGAGCAAGAAGGTGAACGGAGATCTGTACCTGTGGACTTGGGTGACCATGGGCAAGTTCTACTTCTATAAGGATGGTACTGACAAGACCCATCTACTCTATAAGTCCCAGCGATATCTGACTGGCACTAATTTCGTATTTCCGGCAGAGCTTGCCAAAACTGAGCTTGAGCCCACTTGCAACCTCAACGATAAATTCGGCACCGACCCCTCGACAGGCTTCACCGGCTGGCACCTGGACATGAAGCTGGGTGACGAGGCTATATCAAGCTGCACGGCGGGCAGCGGCATTACCGCCTTGTACGGCCGCAACCGCTGCACCCTGCGCACGGAATATGCCCCCGGATCGGTCGAGCTGGACCCGAGCTGGGACATGAGGCTGCTGCCCGAGGATGGTGCCGAGGCGCACCCCGGCTTCATCCCCGTGTTCGAGGAGCCCAAGCACAAGGGCTACGACGCCAAGGGCAAGGAGTTCGAGCTTGCGGCGATCGGCGACTCCGGCGAGGGCCACACGGCCTATTACTGGGACGAGCTCGCCCGCATCACGGTCCCCGCGACCGCGTACCGAAACATCGGCGGCGGGCAGTGGCGCACCTACAAGTGCGAAGCGTGGCTCGACGCGGACGAGGCGAACGCGGCGGCTGAGGTTTCGGAGACTTCCGAGACGGGCGTCTCGGGACGCTCGCGCTCCCGCGGTCGTGCCGCTAGCGCCGTCAAGATGACTGCGGATACCGTGCGCTACATCCGTTGGACCGAGGTCGTCTCGGACGGCGTGGTGGGCGTCAGGAGGAAGTAAGTAAAAGGGGGGGCAGAGATTTTCTCCGCCCCCTATCGCTCTTACGAAGCGCCCTGCCTTTGGGGCGTTCGATGCTTCTTGCCGCTGCGGCAATACTCTAAATCACCTCGTATACAGGACTACCGTCTAGTGGATACTTAGGATGACGTACTCAGGAGGTAATTGTGGGCGAAAGTAAACGCCACATCGATGTCGGAATCACTTCGGGGGGGGGGTGCCTCTAAAGGCTTAGCCTTTTCCAGAAGGGCCCTTATCGCCGGGGGCGGGATCACGGCTGCGGCGGCAGTGACCGACGCTGTTGCCAGACCCTCCAGCCCCCTGGGGGTCGTGATGCGCTCGGTCTTCGACGCGATAGGCATATCGACCTATTCGATGAGTAGATTCGAGGAGTTTGCGCCCGATAACCCGAAGGTTAAGCCATCGGGGCTCGCCGTTCCCATGAGTGTCAACGGCATCTCATCGCACCCCACCGGCTGGTGGCACAGCGCCGGCAGGGCGACGCACACAAGCTGGACCCCAACCTATGATGACGTCTTCCACAGGGGGGACAAAGCACAGCTCTTTCTGAACAATGGGCATCCCTACACGATTCTACCGATGGACAACTCCGGATACCGCGCGAGCGTCACGTGGAATAGCATTGGAACCTATAACGGGAAGCCCGTGGGATGCACGCTCACGCTCTCGAATCCCGCCGTTGGCAACGGCTACAACAACAACGCGGGTTTCAACCAGAAGCTCGCCCAATTCTACCAGCAGCACTTCGGCACGAAGAGCTTCTTCTTGGTGAGCGACGCCTTCGCGGCGTGGGACAGTTGTCACTGGCTACTGGGGCTGAAGTCGATAAAGATGGTATATCAGTTCTTCTATTCCGACAGGCCCGGCGAGTATATCGACCTCGATTGGGCGTACCTCGGCGCTAGGAGCATACAGTGTGACGGCGGCGGATATGAGTGGATCAGCCCCGCCGAGAACAATCAGGACGCCTATTTCATCCCGCGGGGAGTGGACACCCAGCTCTTCTTCACCAACTTCGACGGCTACAGCTGCATCTCGTCTCGTGTAAACGAGGTGAGCGACCGGACTTGCGCCATCATCGCATACAAGGGACCCAGCATCTCGTGCGTCCGCGGCGACACGGTGTATGGCGACGGGTTCCAGTTCGACTTTCAGTCTATCGGCAACTTCTGCTCGTTAAGCCTGAAGAAGTCCTCAACCAACCCCGATGTCACAAAGATCGATCCGGAGTACTTCTCTCTCGCCGGAGCCGAGTACGCCATCTACTGCGACGAGGCCTGCACCCGCAAGTGCGGGACCTTCAAGACGGACGAGAACGGCGAGGCTACCCTCTCGGCGGTCAACGGGACGAACAAGCTGATTGCGAACATGGACTACTGGGTGAAGGAGACGGTCGCACCGCAAGGCTTCGGGATTGACAAGGATGTCCATAAGATTCGCCTCGACCGCGACACGACCATCGAGGTATCGGATGTCCCGAAGCATTCGACCGTCCACTTTATGCTGGTGGACACAATCGGCGATACGCAGGAGATGCATACGGTCTATATCAAGCTCAACAGCACCTTCTCGGTAAACGGGAACCAGGGCGATTTCTCGGACGCACGCGCGGCCATCGAGCAGGTCATGCGCGACGAGGGGCAGGACATGAGCCTGCTCGACAAATGTCTAGACGGGTGGTACGAAGGGGATAAGGACTGCTCGGACCCGAGCATCTTCAGCGGGCCGAAGTTCGTGAGCAAGAAGGTGAACGGAGATCTGTACCTGTGGACTTGGGTGACCATGGGCAAGTTCTACTTCTATAAGGATGGTACTGACAAGACCCATCTACTCTATAAGTCCCAGCGATATCTGACTGGCACTAATTTCGTATTTCCGGCAGAGCTTGCCAAAACTGAGCTTGAGCCCACTTGCAACCTCAACGATAAATTCGGCACCGACCCCTCGACAGGCTTCACCGGCTGGCACCTGGACATGAAGCTGGGTGACGAGGCTATATCAAGCTGCACGGCGGGCAGCGGCATTACCGCCTTGTACGGCCGCAACCGCTGCACCCTGCGCACGGAATATGCCCCCGGATCGGTCGAGCTGGACCCGAGCTGGGACATGAGGCTGCTGCCCGAGGATGGTGCCGAGGCGCACCCCGGCTTCATCCCCGTGTTCGAGGAGCCCAAGCACAAGGGCTACGACGCCAAGGGCAAGGAGTTCGAGCTTGCGGCGATCGGCGACTCCGGCGAGGGCCACACGGCCTATTACTGGGACGAGCTCGCCCGCATCACGGTCCCCGCGACCGCGTACCGAAACATCGGCGGCGGGCAGTGGCGCACCTACAAGTGCGAAGCGTGGCTCGACGCGGACGAGGCGAACGCTGCGACGGCATCCGAAATTGATGTCTCTGGGCGCTCGTGCTCGCGAGCACGAGCTGGCAGCGCAGTAAAGCTAGCCATGGATACGGTGCGTTACATCCGCTGGAGCGAGGTCGTCTCGGACGGCGTGGTGGGCGTCAGGAGGAAGTAAGTAAAGGGGCCAGAGATATTATCTCTGGCCCCTTATCGTTTTAATGGGTTGATTAGTGCCCTTAAGGGCGATTGCCGTCTTGCGGAATGCGTCCATCAGCACCATCGCCGACAATCGGATCGAGAGCGCCGAAATACCCGAGGATGTCTTCTTCGATGTCCTCCTCAACCACAAGCGTGGACTCATACTCACGGCGGATATCATCGTTTTTGAGGAGGGTCTGCTTGAGCTTGGGAGCCTCCTCGTTGACGACATCCCATACGATATCGTAATCGACATTAGCGTAGACATGCACAATGATGTTTCGCATTCCCCTAATTTGCTGCCATTCGATATCGGGAAAATACCGGCGGCACGTCTCGGGACTGATTTTGGAGACGAGTTCGCCTATTTGCGAAACCGAAATGAGAAAAGAGTCCCTAATGTAGGGGCTGTGTTGCCATAGGCTCTCATCGACATCGAAATAGTCGAGCTTCCCTGCAATATCATCGCATCTAAGCAGCATTTGATGGAATATCTCGATTTCTGGCTCTGTCATATATGAGTCTCCCTTCCGTTTTGAGGTTGTATACGAACCTGTCCGTGGCGCCCTTCAGCTTCACCGTGACATCGACATCCCTTCCGAGCGCCGAGGCAAGTGAGTCGAGCAAGGACAGGTAGTCTGAGGATGCGCAGGTCGAATCGAGGCCGAGGAAAAAATCAACGTCGGACGCATCTGTCTGCTCACCTCGCGAGAACGAGCCAAATAGAACCGCTTTGACCACGCATGGGTAGTCGGAAAACACTGCTCGGGCGCGGCTTGCGGCATCCGCAAGCGTATTCACGGGGATTGATGGGTTCTCGCAATCTTCAACAAGATATTTCAAGGTGGCACCTCCCTTGGTACTATCAGGGTATCAGTTCTATTCTACTTGTTCCCCAACCGTAGGCGGCGAATAGCAGATTTCCGTAGTAATCCTCGTATGCGTTAAACTGTTCCATAGAGAACCACACCATCTCGGTCTACGTCGCATGCGAACTCGTTTCCGGCTTTCAGACCGGCTCTGAACTCATCGACGTTCAGGACGAGAAAGTCCAAGTCGCGAGCGAGTCCCCATAGCTCCCCATCGGCTGCAAGCGAGTATTCCTTAAGCTCACATCCCTCAAGGGCGGAAAGACAGAGAATGTCGTAGTCGCTATATTCATCGGCTTCGCCGCGAGCCCGAGAGCCGTAGGCGATGATGACGATCGGCTCACCAGCGCGCAGGATTCCTTCGATGATGAAGTCGATATCTTCCTGTGAAATCTGAAGGGTGTTTCGCGCCTCTTCAAGTGTTCTCATACTCTATAGCTCCCTACTGTAGATGATGCGTCCTTCTCTATTCAGGTTCTCGATGAAACCGCTCTGGGCTTCGCAGAGAGTCGCCAGCATGTCTACGTCCCGTCCAAGCCTCTCGGCCAAGTCGAGGCCGATGCCGACGACTTCGAAGGCCTTCTTGCTGTCGACCTGGAGAAGCAGGTCGACGTCGGAGGAGCCCGTCTGCTCGCCGCGTACGAAAGAGCCGAACATGGCAGCTTGCTTCACCGAAGGATGGGAGCCGAGTACTTGGCGGACGATTTCCTTGGCCTCGGCGTAGTCCTGAACAGGGGGCGCAGGATTATCGGAATCTTCAACGAGATATTTCAGGGCGGTACCTCATTAAACGGTGGACGTGACAGCATCCTTCGCTGAATCCTATGAAATCACGGCCTGACATAGGCGGCAAATTGGCGGAGCTCGTCATCGTCCATATCGTCGAAGTGCAGCAGCTCCGCCAACGCAGCCCTCTGTTCCATCAGGTACCTGCAGCTCGGAGACTTGGAAATTGTCTCTAAGATGGTCTCGGGAGCAAGAGACGGGAAATCCATGCCTCTGGGGGCAACAAGGGAGATAGGGCCATTCGCTTCAAAATTCTCGGGCGCATGAAGACGGATATCGAAGCCATCGATGGATAACTTGGAAACACCCGCATCCCCTAGACCCCGCAAGACGAGAAAGTCCAACCCGTACGGAACTGCATTACTGTCGATTCCAAGGGCGACGAGCGCGGCCTCGTGGATCGCGACCAAATCGCTTTTATCGATCATCAGTTTCTTGCAAAGGCTCGCCATTATCTCGTTCAGGTGTTCCTTGGTCATTTCGATTCGGGTGAACGACTTTTCGAAGGATTCCCGCTTTCGCTTGAGCTGCTTTCGAAGCCTGTCGATGTTGATGCTTTCAGGTCGCTTGATTTGGTTCCGCTCACAAGCCCATGGATAAAGGTACGTAGCAACATAATCTACACCCCTCCTTGATTCGGTCATCTTACTTGTTGACCCAACCCCAGACGGCTTCGTGGTGGATGGTCTCGGTCCATGCTTCCTGATCGGTTACGGTGACGGTGACCTCCTCATACTTGGGCAGGCATCCGTACTGGAGTCCGTTATCCCAACAATACTCAGAGCAAGCATCTTCGTTATCAAAGAGGGTGCCATCCGTTGCGCGGTATTGGACGCCAACCTTTTTCTTCTGGGTCTCGGTGTGGGTGACGGCGGGGTGGTAGATCTGCTCGTCCCAAGCGGGGGTTACGATTGCCCAGACCTTCTCGGACTCAGCGGGCTTGGAGGGTATGGAGCTGCCGGATCCCGAGCCGCTGCCGGAGTTGCCGGAGTTGTCGGGCTTGGATGCGGGCTTGTCGGTCTTGTTCGAGCCGGAGGGCTTGGAATCGCCCTTGTTCGAGCTCGAGCCAGAGCCCGAGGACGGCTTCGAGTCATTCTTGTTGGAGCTGGAACTGGAGCCGGAGGGCTTGGATGCGGGCTTGGAATCGCCCTTGCTGGATGAGCCGTTTGCCGCGCCGGCCTGCTGGACGGTGGAGCTGCTGGGTTTGGATACGGGTGCGCTGACCGTGCTGGCGTTCGGGTTCTCGCGCTTGGCCTCGATGAGTTTCTTGGCGGCGGCACGCTCCTCCTCGGGGAGATTTTCGATTGCCGCGTCCACTGCCGCATCGTCGGTCATGTCGACCTTGGTGAGGCTCACCTTGACCGAGGCTCCCTTGCCCTCGACGACGAAATCAACCGCGTCCGGCACCAGCCAGGTGGTCTTGCCGTCCTTGGCGGTGGGGATAGAGGTGACGTTCAGGGCGTAGGCACCCTTCGGTAGGTCGACGGAAGCCTCCTTGCCCGGCTTGATATCCCCCTTGGCGGCGGACTCGCCGTCGGCATCGACGATCTCGTAGGAGAACTCGCCGTCCCCCTCGCTCCAGCCGTCGGCCGTAAGCGTCACGGATGCGGGATAGGTCTTGGAGTCCTTCTTGCCGACGATGGATGCGACGGGTGCGTTGTCGGGGATGTTCACGGCCTCGTGGTTCAGCGATAGGCCGATGCCGAGTGCCGCGACGATGGCGAGCGCTACGCCGCCTGCTACGAGCTTGCGCTTCAGGCCACTCGGACGCCTGGGTGTCTGGGAGTCATCGGCGGTAGCGTCCAGGTCGGGTGCCACGGCATCTTCCAGGTCTTTGGCAAGCGGAAGCTCGGTGGTGACATCTGCGGCGATGGGGTTATCGGGGGTATCCATGAGTTGGGTTTCCTCGTTATCGGCGTTGAGATTGTCGGAGCTGTCGGGGTTGATGTTCTCGGGATTCATGTCGGTGTTCATGGCAGTTTCCAATCTGGTCTAGATATCAAGTGATTATAGGCTTCTGCGGGGACAGGGCTTAGATGATGGCCATGTCGTGGCTGATCGGGCTGTACTGGTAATGGGGCAGGAAGTACTTGAGCGGCAGGCAGCGGCCGTAGGCCAAGCGGTACGACAGGGCCGCACGCTTGTAGTGGCGGACGATGAATGCGTGGTCCTCCTTCAGACGTTCGACGCGAGCCTTGATGACCTCGTCCTTCAGGAACAGCTCTTGCGGCATCTGGATCATCTCGTAGTGGTCGAGGGAGGCATATTTGTAAGGCTTTCCGGCAAGACGGGTCGCACCCGCCAAGGTCTCGACTGCGCTGATGTAGGCATGCTTCTCCGTGATGAACGCGAAGCCGTGTCCGTCAGGCGAGGAGACGGGACAGCATTTAATCGTCTTGGTCATGCGCTCCTTGCGCGACAAATCGGATTTCTTCATCCAGACGGTGGGCATGTGGAGGTCGTTGCCGTCTTCGCCGTAGAGTTTCACGAGAATCTCGCGGCGGTACATCACGCGGTTCACCATGATGCAGAAATCCTCGATCTTCTTGGGCATGTGGCGGCGCCCATGCCTGTAGGCGTACTTGATGGAGCTACGGTCGAAGCGCCACCAAGCATTCGGGTTTGTCTTCGCGTTCCATACATTGAATGCGCGGAAGTGCAGCATCCGCTTGCAGACCATGAAGTAGATATAGGCGAACAGAAGGATGCCGGCCACGTTATAGGGGTCGGAGAGGAAGAGGGTGATGGCTTGCATGGGGCACTCCTTGAAGTCAGCAGCCGCGCGGTCGCTCTGCGCTGGACGCCGCCTCGGTCGCTACCTCGGCGATGCTGTCCAGACTGGGCTGTGCGTGACGTTTCGTATACGGGGAATCATAACCCTGGGGATAGGCGGTGTCGAAGAGATCTGCGTAGGCATCGAGCGGATTCTCAACTTTCTGCCCGTTGTTGGCCATCCTGTCGATCTCGGAACGAAGGGTGTCCATGATGGCTTTCTCGCGGACGAGTTCCAAGGAGAGTGTCACGTAGCCCTCCTTCAGCCCCTTGCCGTACATGGCGAAGGTGATCCTGTAGAACCGATTCTGGAGCGCCTCACGCTCGTCATCGGTGGTCATGGAAAACTGGACACCCGAGGACTGCATCGGCAGCACGATAAAGCGTAGGTAGTCCCCCGTGTTGTAGCCGCGTCCGTTCAGGCGCGTTATCGCCTTGAGGCGACCATCCATCAAAGGGGCCACGAACTGTTCGCGCATATTGACCGTATGCAGCCGGATTTTCGGCTTATTGAAATCTGACATTGTCAATCTCCTGTCCGATGCGTCTTGGGGAAACGCATCTATCTATCGATTACGACTCTTATGATAACAAAAGTATATCACCCCGTCAATATGGATAAGGATTATCGGCCGGCCGTTTGGCTTTTTTCGTCCCGTCCGGCTCGATTGCGCGTTCGGTAGATACCTTGATAAATAGATTTGCGATATTAGGGAGGCATCATGCCGAAATACGATAGCCAGAACACCACTCCGCTCGGCGGATTCGACTTTCTGAAGAAACTCGGATTGGGCCGCGTGAAGAGAATCGATCCGGTTGATTTCGATCTGCAGACCGTGCAAAAGGGACAAGTCATCGGCACCGTCTCGAAAGACCGAAAGGATAAGATCGAGAAGACAGTCATCAATATCCCCTACTCGAGCGTCATCTCCTCCACGGCTGCGGTGCGTCGAGACGGGACGCCTGTGACGAGCCGATATGGACAGGAGATGTCGCGAATCGTGATCCGCCTGCCGCGCAAGATGGAGCTGGATGGCTACAGCATGGACGGGCTTCGGGTCGAGATCATCAATCCCGACAAGTATCTCGAGCGTGCGGAGAAGACGGGTATCCTCCAGGCCTCCTTCAACGACTCGCGACCCTTGAAGCTCAGCGGCTTCAAGGACGGTCGCGCCATCGAGCTGACCGTGGGACAGGATAAAATCGGGACATTCGTCTCGAACCTCGAGAAATGCTGCGAAGAGCTCATCAACATCCCGAATGGCAAGGATGCAAAGAGATTTGATAGAGATGCCGCTGTGCCCGCGGCCTCGGCGAGTCGGAAACCTGAAAAGCTGGCGGTCGCGACCGCATCGGGCGCGAGCCGGGCCGATGAGAAGAAGACTGATCTGGGTAAGACACCCTTTAACGGGCAATATCTCGGAACCAGGAAGATCGATAAGGATGTCACGTTCGACAACCCGAAGGTCATCATCCCGTACGGCAACATCGTCGACAGCGAGACCATGACCGATAAGGACGGTAAGACGAAAACCAATCAATACGGTCAGGTGCTCAATTCGGTTACCTTCTCGGTGCCTCATGGCGTCGCGGTCGATGGCTACGGTCTCGGCGGCTTTACCGCCAAGGTGGTCGTAGTGGACAAATATCTCGACCGCGCCGCGGATGAGGGTTCTCTCCAGATTATGCTCAATGGAAGGTATGACCTGAAGCTGTGCCGTGAGGACGGCGACAGGAAGATCTATGTGACCATCGGTCGAGACAAGATCGGAGAGTTCGCCAAATCGCTCCGCGAGAAGTCGAACACCGTGCTCGAGGACAATGAGAATAATAAGAATAATAAGAAAAAGGAAGAATCCCTCGATGAGATGATGGGCGGCAAAAGCGAAGAGGCCACCCTTATGGCGGCGAATGCCGCGGCAAGGGTGGCCTCCGATAGGGAAAGTGCCGACCGATAGTGTGTTCGATCTAATGAATCAGCGAGGGATAGGTCTTTTCAAGCGTGGCGATCAGCCCCTTCACGGCTTCGACCGCAGCAGCAGGCGTCGCGTAGACCGACCAGATGCCGGAGAGGAACACGGCTCGCTCGGTCGCGAGGTCGAAGGCAGCCTGCTCCTGCTCCGTCTTCAGCTCGATGCCGTCGGGGCCTGAAATGGAGAACGTCACGGCAACCTCCTGATTGGTGGGACCCGTGCAAATCGGGACGGCGTTTACCACCAGCGTGCGCATCGTGTCGCGATCGAGCGACGCGCTTGCGAGGTAGTCCTCGTCTGACAGGTTGGGACCCAGTACGCCGTCCAGTTCGTCCTCGATAAGCGTGATCGCCTTGTCCCTTTGCAGCTTCTGATCAAGAATCCCATCGGCATATTTTTTGGCGGCATCCATCGAGTCGAACCGCTGGGCGAACAGCTCGCAGGCGGTGTCGCCCTCGAGGATTCCCAGTTCGAATGAGCCGTCTTCCGCCTGCTCGATGCGGGCGACCAGGGAGCAATCGTCGGCCGTGCGGAAGGCGATGTCGCCGTCGTCGATCCAATTGCTGTCGTTCATGTCCGATTCCTTTCGCTTAAGCCCCAGCAGCCAATCCGCCGAGACATCTAATTCCTTGCAAATCTTGTACAGGACGACTGTCCCAGGCAGGCGCTTTCCCTTCACGTAGTGCGAGACGCTCGCCTGCGTCGCCCCAATCCTTCTGCCCAGCTCGCGCTGGGAGATGCCTTTGGCTGTCAAGGCGCGTTTCAGGCGCATGTGCAGCCGGTTGGGTTCAGTCTCGACCATTAGCTACTCCAAAGAACCTCCTGAGCCTCGTCCAGAAGCGCCGTCATGGCATCCTCCTCCGACTTGTACCCGTCAACGAACTCTTTCATCGGTCCGGCATTCCAATACCCGGAGCGCGTCGATGAGCGGATATACGGACGCCACACAACGGAACCATCGTCCCGATTTTCCCTCTCGATGAAACCGGTGGTTACCCGCTCGGCGTTACCCGTGAACTTGAAAACCATGTGCCCATAGATGGTTCTGGTCGGCTCGACCAAAACTACTCGGGAACAACGCGGCGTTTTCTTTTGAATCATCATGTATCTCCTTTATATCTTTAAGGGGCGTTTGGCCTGCTCGAGGTAGGCAACGAGACTCCAAGGCTCTTTCATTGCCGCCGCTTGACAGCGCTCCTGACATTCCGCCCATTCCTCGTTATTCATGAGCGCGATACCGACCTGCTCGCCTCGTTTCGTGAGAAACATCGGGTAGCCGTCGGTTACCACTTTGCGGGGAACCTCGCAGACGCGGGCTTTCCTCTTGTTGCTCGTCCCGTACATCAGCTGGGACGACAACACCGACCACTCCCCTGCCCCATGTCGGCGCATGCCTTTCGGTCCGTCATAAAGCCTATCCTCGGCGAGGAATACGACGCGGTCGCCTAACGCTACTCCGAAGCCCTCGCCATCCTTCCGCTCTTCCCAGCCCTCTCCTAGGCGCACGGTCAGCTTGTCTGCGAATAGCCAGAGGTGGGAATCTACAGGACACCATCTGTGCTGCTGTTCGTTGTAGACCTTTACGAACGACATCATGATCCGGTCGATGGCGGCATCCGGGTCATCGGTGGCGAAGCGGACATCGGTGGCGATGCCGCTCAAGATATGGGCCTTCACCTTAAGCGCACCGTCGGAAAAATAGCTCGTGCCGTTGTCTATCGCATCTCGCGTGCTTTCCGATTTAATCCGCAGGTTCTGAAGCGCAATGTTGCGCAGCGCCCACTGGTACGCGAGAGCCTCGCGCGGTTTGAGAATCGGACGGTCGAGAAATGCAAAGCCCTCGTCGATTGTCTGTGCGTGGGCATCCGATTCAAGGCAGCGCCCGACAATCTTGTTCGAGGCGCACTTAGCCTTTTTCCTACTCATCGCTGGTCTCCTTTCTAGGTCCCACCTCGTAAAATTTCGTGCTCGTGGGGACGAACAGCATGTCGATCTCGCCTGTGGGGCCGCTGCGGTTTTTCGCGACTGACAGGATGACCTGCCTTGAACCCGATTTCTCGTCTTGAATCTCGTCCGGGTCGCGCGACAGGAACAACACCGTGTCCGCGTCTTGCTCGATGGACCCCGACTCGCGAAGATCAGACAGGCGCGGCAGGCCCGGGTGGGATTCGGCCTGGCGGCTCAACTGCGCCAGTGTGACAACGGGAACGCCCAGTTCCTTGGCGAGCACTTTCAAGCGGCGGCTTATCTCGCCGACCTCGACTGCGCGGTTTTGGAATCTGGCGCCATCGGTTGCAGACGAGATGAGCTGGAGGTAGTCGATGACGATCAGCCCGCGCCCGGCTCCGCGCATCATGCGGGCAGCTGTCGCACGGATATCCCCTATCGTCACGCTCGCCTTGTCCTCGATCTCGATGCCGTTGCCGGGAATGTCGCAGCATGCCGCCGCAATCGCGTCCCATGAAGCCTTGGGAATGGTTCCCATGCGGAAATGGGAAATCGAGACGCCTGATTCAGCGCAGATGATTCTCTGGGCAAGTTCCTTGCCTGACATCTCGAGCGAGAAGATGCCGACCTTCACGCCCTGTCGGGCGGCGTTCAGTGCGAGGGTGAGGGCAAAAGAGGTCTTGCCGACCGCAGGTCTCGCGCCGACTACGATGAGCTGCCCTGCTCGCAGTCCTGCCAGCATCTCGTCCAGGGTCGCGAAGCCCGTGTTCACGACGGTGTAGTCCAAGGGGACGCTATCGAGGTTTCTGGCTTCGTCCACGGCTGCAGTGAGGAACGATGAGATGTGCCGATAGGGGCGCATATCGCGGCGTTCGGCCACCCGTGCGATCGAGCCCTCGACCTTCGAGACGAATGCCTTCATATCGGTCGGGGTTCCGTAGGCCTCGGCCTCGATCTCGTTCATCGCCGTCACGAGCGCCCTGCGCCTCGAGACATCGATCAGCTCGTCGTAGGCGGTCTGCCAGGACAGCAGGGGCATGTCAGATTCGAACATTCGTTCGACGGACTGCTCTCCGCCAGCGGTATCCAACTCACGGTTGGATCTCAGGTAGTCGAGCAGGGATACGTCGTCAATCGGGTAGTTCGCCTCGTGCATGGCGCGGATGGCGCGGAACAGCGCACGATGGTCAGATTTGACGAAATCATCCTCGAGCAGCATCGGGAGAACGTCCTCGCGAACGTCCTTCGAACGCATGCAGGCTGTCAGGACAATCGTCTCCTGCTGCGGGGCAATGATGGAGCTTGCCGTTTGGGCTTTAGTTTCTTCGGTTTCAGTCGGCATGACGCGCACCATTTTGGAAACGGGATGCACGCGAACCGTTTAGATTCTGGGGCATGTTGTTCATCTTCCTGCTCTACAAGGCGCTTGGGGTACGCCTTGGTCGATATTAAGTATAACAGAAAGATAACGCGCCGTTAATCCAAAAAAGGAATAACGGCGCACCGAAAGGAGGTCATGGCTATTGTAATACAAAAAAGGCGCTTTCGGTGAAAGCGCCTGAGGATTTTGATTTTGGAATTGCGATTTGAAAAAGGAGATCACCTCCCAGTTGGCGTTCAAAACCAACCGGGAGGATATACTCCGCGAGTGATTCATCCTACGGGACGAATCCTCTTACCCAAACAGAGTACCATTCATTGGGGTGCTAGATCCCCGTCCGTTCGGTGGTTCCCATAATAGGCGGGATTCCACATATGCGTAATGGGAATCTAGGATTCATAAAGTGGCGACAATTGGCGGAGCTTGAAGGATTTCGACGTTATTCCTCAAAACTGAAAAATATTCGGTTTTGAGGAATAGCGATGTTTGGGGGCGGCGCATGAGCGCCGGAGGAGGAGAAGGAAAAGGAGGATGAGAATAATAAGAATAAGAAGGAGGAGAACATGAGGGTGATGGATGGGAAAGGCTCTGCCCTGCCCTGCTGGGTACGTTCGGTAGCGTGGCTCTCAAGGCGGACAAAAGAAAGCCCGCGCGGGGTCTTTCACGCCAGCTTTGATGTCGCCGTCTCGGTAATAGCCGTGGGCGCTGTCGAGAATCTTCGAGCAGACCTAATCCGTCAGCCTGTCCTCGAGACCGTATCCGACCTCAAGCCTATCCTGGTGGGTGCTTTTCACGAACGTGTAGAGTACGCCGTTGTCCTTTTTGGAGTCACCCGCGCCGATGCGCTGAGCCTGCTCAATCGAATAGTCCTCGATAGTCTGACCTAACGGCAGGTTGTCGATAGTCACTACGTATAGCTGTGCACCATCTGCTTGGCTCTCCAACGTCTCGTTTAGTTGCGTCAGGGTATCGGCAACGGAGTAGTCAAGGACATCGGCTCCATCATAGACATAGGGTGAATCGGGCGTGAAAGACGGCTGGCTCGCAGACCTTGCCGCAATAGATGACCACGCCGCAGCGGCGAGGATAATCGCCACGAAAGCAATCAGAAATGCTTCCCAATGCCTGCGGAAAAAAGAGGACCTGCGATTCGGAAATTCATCGCCCTCCGAGTACGTCCAGACTTTGATCTCCACTTCCCTACCTCGCATCCTTCAGCAGAGTCAGGGTGTCGGTGGAATCAATGGTTTGCAGGTTCAATTTAGCTGCGTACCAAGGCGCCGATTCGGTCGAGACGATGTAATAGTCGAAATCGCCTAACGCGAGGTAGGACAGCTTTGCTTTCTTGGATTGCATGCCGTCCACGTAGTCACGGTATGGGGAGACGACTCCCGCCGTACCCTTATCGTCCCAGAGCTCAGGTCGCAGGTCGAAAGGAACTTTCAACCCTTTCCATTCCAGGTAGTTGTAGATGACGGGATCATCGGCATAAATAACGGGGTCGTAGATGCCGCTTTTGACAATCTCCCTCACAAGGGAACCTGCCGAGCGTTCGGAGGCCTGCCAGCAGGACTGTCCTCCATTCGCGACACAGACGCAGCAGTTCGCAACAAGCGGGCCGATTGCGGCAAGGAGGGCAATCAAGGCAGCAGTTTTTGCCGCGTGATGCGATTTAGATACGGAAGGGTCTTCGGTTCCCGTCAGCAGGCTCGCGAAGGCGAGGGCGGATGCAACCGAGAAGATCCAGACGTTTCGCCAATGGAGCATCGTCGCGACCAAGGCGGCGATGAGGATGGCCAGCAGCGGGACATCGATCCGCTTGCACCCGATGGCGGCGGCAAGTGCTGTGGGAATGAAGCCGACCGAGAAGAAAACGACGCAGAAGCTGTTCGTCGCCTCGAAGGCGGGCTTCATCTCCGATATCACATTTGCGTAAGATGCAGCACCCATCGAGTCAATCACATAGCGGACGCCATCGACGCCGTACGGGTTCACGAAGGCGGCGAGAAGCATCGCAGGCAGGGCGATGGTTAGCGGGAAGATTTCGGCCAGCATCTCATCGGGGGTGGTGGTTTTGAATTCGGATAGGTCGCGGGGAAGAAGGAAGCAGCCGGCGAGGAAGACATCTAGGAGCCACATTGCCGACTGCATGTTCACATGCAGTACCGTGATCGCGGGCAGGGCGATGAGATAGCGCCAGTCGCCGGTACGCTTCCAACGAGTGCAGACACCAACAGTCAAGCACATGCATGCCATCGACCATGCCGTAGGACGGACTGAGATGTAGATTCCCGCCCCGAAAAGGGCTAGGCCGATGCAGAACAGCAGGCGGGGCAAAGTCAGGCGTTTATCGCCGAATCCTTGGATTGCAAAGGCCAGCGCGAGGGCAACGACGGCGGAGAGGAGGACCTGATAGAGTATCGTGCCGGCATATCCTGCCAGGGTATACGAACCGTAGATCAGCACATCATGGAGCCACTGCTGGACGACAATCGGCCTGTAGGACGCCAGTGACCAGGGGTTGGCGTACGGGATGCCGTTCTCGACGATTTGCTTTCCCGTTGCGAGCAGGAACCAGCCATCGGAGTCATACGATCCGTTCCCCTGCATGAGAAAGCCTGCAGTAGACATGACGCAGGCAAGCAGAATGAGGAACAGGCGGTCGCGCTTCCCGTCTTGCACGAAAGGCAGCAGGAAGACACGCAGAACGGGAATGCGGAACGGCCAAGCGAGCGGGGCTTCACTTTCAGTTGTCATTCTGCTCCTCCTCCAGGGGCATTCGGATAATCTGCACGCCCGAGCCGCGACGACAGCGGATAGACGAGCCATCCTCGAAGCGGACTATCGGGGCGCGGCCGGTCGCGGTCGATTCGATTTCGATTGAGTTGACGTAGAGCTTCGCCCCATCGGGGAGACGCAGCTTCATGTCTGGGACAATCACGATTCCATCGTCGGTCTGGGGCAGCTCAATCAACCCGCGGTCAACGGCTTCCAGAAGCGTCGAGGCGGTCTTTGCGTTCGCCTTCGCCTCGGAGTCCTCGTAGTAGTACTGGCTGCGGAGCTCTCCGTAAGCCGCGAGGAAATCATCGACGGCTTCCTCGAGCTCCGTCGTGTCGATCTGCCTGCGAAGCCGAGAGATGGCCTCGCTTACCTTGACCGCCGCCTTCATCGAGACCGCCTCGACCAGGCGCTCATCTGGTTTTCCGTCTGGGTGTCGTTACGCTTCCGCAAACCTGTCATCTCCTGTCAGAACGTGCGGAGAGACGGTCCGAGTCATACCGAGTCAGTCAAGCGTAATCAAATTGGAATAGATAGCCGTGCCTCGCACGGTCGGGCGGTATATTCGTCTCTCCTGTTTCATGGCGCTTGGGGTTACGCCAGCACATTCAAAATATCATGAATCCGACGGCTGTGGCAAATGTCAGACATCGAACAGAGAGTCCTCATCGTCATCGAATCCGTCATCATCATCGTCCACGGCGAAATGCTTCCCGAGGGATGGGTTAGAGGTTGAATCGGAAGGTTCGGGGGCGGCGGAATCGGAAGGATATTCCGAGTCCTCTCCATCATCCGATTCGATAAGTTCTGCACCGACTATTCCCTCGGCGTTCTTCGCCTCGTCCAGCTGAATCTCCTTGTATGCGTCGAGCGGGTAGCCAATAAGGTCGCAAATCTCTTCTTCGCTCATCAAGGGGTTAGCCTTCTTCATATACTTGAAGACGAACACCGCCTGGGAATTCATCGAAGTGACGTTACTGTCCGTGTAGGAAAGCACGCGCTGAGCCTCGAACCTTGCCCCGTTGATGAGCCAATCGCCCGTACCCTGCCGCCAAAGGGCATCCACCGTCCCGTTCGCACGCTGCACGATGATGCGGGAAATCTGTTTGATGCCTTCGCGTGAGCAGAGGAGCACGGAGGTCCCCAAGCGTCTCGATGCAGAGGTGAGGCTGACGGGGTCCCCTTTCGAATCCGTGAGACCTGGAATATCAACGCGCTGTCCCTGGGGCGTTGCGTCATACCAATAGAAATCAAGTCTCAGACCAACCTCGTTTACGAGGTCGAGCCGTAGGTCAAGCTCGGTCATGACGTTTCGGGCTGTCTTGTCGCCCGCACTCATGGCGTTGGTGGCGGTGAAGGCGCTCGTGTCGAACTCCTTCATGCGTCCGTTCTTGTACTCGATAGCAATAATCATGCCTACTCCTTAGTGATGTTTGGTTTTCTGAATCTCGGTCGCATCTTCCTGATGCTGAGAATTGCCGGAATTGGAGGAAGTGCCTGTTGGGTTGTTTGCGGCAAGACCGCCGTAGCCCTTCGCGTCGCGTACATCCGCCATCGCATCAAGGATCTCCTCCTCGGTCATCTTCTTGCGACGGCCATCACCGGTCGCGGAAGACTTGGGGTACTCGATGCCGAGCGAGCTGGCAAGGGAAGACGGATACTCAACGTTAGAACCGCGAACTGTGCGGTCGCGCGGAGCGGCATCATTTTGCTCAATGGTCGTTTTCAGGCGTCCCATGAGTTCCGCTCCCTCACGGGTGCATGGCGTTGCCGCCTTGGCGATGGCCATCGCAGCGGAGCGCTCGTCCTCGTTCATCCAGCGCTCGCGACTGACGAGTCCTTGAGCTTTTTGACGTTGGCTAGCGTATTTTTCTGCCATCGTCTGCTCTATCGATATTGCGGAATACTGCTTGCCCAACGTTGAGCCTTTGACTTTTCTGGATTCGGGGTCACTTGGATGGTGATAGACGATGTCGCCGTTACGGTTGTAGTTGACCTTGATGCCGAGTTCGGCGAGCTTCGATGCGAAATCGACAGGGCCTTTGGAAACGCGCATCGCGACGTCCACGCGGTCTCGGATATCATCCTTCCAAGACCAGCCTTCACAAGTTTCGATTTGCCGCTCCGCCATGGTATCGGAGTCTCCGAATCCACGCGGGACGACAAGACGCATGGCGCGGCCGTCATCGGTCCTCATGGTTGTGTACGAAAGACCGGTGAACTTGTCGGAATTGGTTGAGTCGGGCTTACCGTCACTTGGCCGTCGGCTGGCGGTCAAGCTGTCCGTATATGTCTCGGGAATCAATTTTTCGACCGAACGACGCTCATCCAACTGCTGCTGCATGGCCTCGCCAAAGTCTTCAACTTTGGCACCCTTCGCCTCGTTTGCAAGGACGTTATCGAGCGCCGCCATGGCTCGGTCGAGCCTCTTGCCACGGGAAACTTTCAAGCCCTTTTCGTCCATTTCAGCCTGAGTGTATGACTTGCCATCGGTGGCGAAGGCGTGCCAGCCTCGTTCAAGCGACATGGTTTGCAAGTCAGCTCGCATCGCCTGGACAACCTTAGTCGTAAGAAGACCGGAGATGCGGCGCTTGGTCTCGAGCTCAGTGTTGTTGATGACGATGTGCGCGTGCAGGATGCCCTGTTTTCCTTCGGCCTCGCGGGCGGTGTTGTCATCGTGATAGGCGATGGCCACCTCGAAGCGCCCGATGCCCTCCCCTTCAGGGCCGCGCGAGTCGAACCATTTGGAAGCCCACTCGTTCACGAAGTCGCGGAAGTCATCGAGCTCTACGCCATTGTCCTTTTCGTCGAGCGAGATAATCATGTGCTCGTAAGTACGAACCTTGGTGTCCTTTTTGACCGGCACGTCGTTGCCGAAAATCTCGCGGGTTCGGTCCATCACTTTCGCCCAGTCGCGGCCTTTCCAGTCGCGATCGGTGAGGTTCAGGAAATCCTTGTCCAGGGCGCGGTCGTTCTTGAATAGTTAGTAGCGAATCCATTTGACTGAGCTATGACCGGAGAGGGGCTTCATATAGGTCATGAGTCATCGCCGTCCTCAAATTGGTCGGGTCGGGGTGTGCCGTGTTTTTTGCCGCGAACTCGTCGGCGGCGCTCGGGTTCGGTTTTATTGACAGGGGCCTCGGTTTGAACCAAGCCGATAGCAGTCAGGTTGACGGACGGTTTGGCGGACAGGGCCTCGACATCGGATGCGAGAGTCTTGAGGCGCTCATAGATCGCCTTGTTCTGCTTTGAGAGGCGCTCATAGAGCTCAACAATCTCCGTTCGCTCATCCTGCGAGAGGGCGCGATGGTTGCCGTACTTCTTGATGATGCGATTTAAGGCACGGACTGCCTGGTTGTAGTTGACGCCGATGGCGCGGACCTCGTTGGAGATTGATTCGAGCATGCTGTCGGTAATGGCTTGGATTGCCAAACTTTCAGTTTGGTTGCCGGAGAGCGCGAGGGCTAGGCCTGGGCCGAGCGGACGGGTGAGCGATTCGGAGCCTGGAGTGGCATGGCGGATGGATGTCAGGTCGAGGGTCACCGGGAGGGCAACTAGGGTGCGAAGGTAGTCGCTTCGGCTGGCGTTGAGGGCATCGGCTCGGGCGTCGAGGGCGGTCAGGTCTGCGGTCGGTAGGCGGACTGTGATGCGGCGAGTTACGGGCTGGGCAGCATTTGGGGTCGGCGAGATGGCTGACATTTCGGTGTGCGGCCGTTCGGGTTGCGGCCGAACTGGCGGGGCGTAGGGTGACGTGTCGACCGGCATTTGGACGGCGGCGGGGGCAATGTCTGACAAATTTGGGCTGACGGTTTCTAGGGTTTCTCGATCTGTCGAAATGTCTGACATTTCGTATCTCCTTAACTACGGCCGATGGTGAGCTTCGCGAGCAGGCCGTCCGTCAAGCGGATCTAAATGTCTGACAGCCTGTCTGACATTTCGCTTGACGGGAGCGAGCGGAGCGACGCGATTACAGGCCGCTAGCGGCCCCAGCTGCGGCTTTGCCGCAGGTTCAATGTCTGACATTTCCAATGTCTGACGTTGAACGAAGCTGGCGTGCAAAATGGCCTTATGGGTAGTTTGGGGCACGTTTTTAGGTTGGCTCAGGTGTTGCCGCAGCGGCATCCACAATTGGCAAGGCTGTTTTGCACCTGCCGCCTGACCGCAGGGCAGGCGGCCGCGCCGCGGGGTGATCGGCCCCTGCTTGGGGCGAATTCTGCTATCCCGTGGCCCGTGGTCGGGACGTTGGGAAATGTCTGACAGGTTGCTATCACTTGCCCGGTAAATGTCTGACAATCCTACAGACGGGGAGCTTAAATGTCTGACAGGGCATAAGATTCGTGATATATGTCCGACAATGAAACAGATGGGGAATAGGTCTAGCAAAGAGGTTACGGGCGATGAAAGTAGGTGTGTTCTGAAGATGCGCTTGGAAGGCGAACGTAGTAATCTGCGATTCGGATCAGATGGCGCACTCCCCTACTTGCTGAGTGGTTCAGTAGTCTGGGATCGAGTTCTGATGTGTGTGCGGCAATTAGTAAGTTATATACGGGTTCCGATTTGAACAAGGGCGGGAGTAGTCGACAACAAACTATTTGTAAGGTTGAATGGGTTCTAGCAATCAGATTTGAACGCTGATCTGGTTGTTGTTCGGTACCGAAATCGACATTTGCAAATGCTTTTGTATAAACTTGGAAAGTCGGTAAATGGGTTTCGTGCAACGCAAAACGATGGTGCGATCGCTTCGTGTTTGATGATTGCTGGCAAACAGAAAGCAAGTTCTTTCAATTTAGAAACGCAAATTGACTGCGTATTATTGAAGGGCGGATAGCTGAAATAGAAAAGGAAAGCGCTTCGCGTACCGATTGATGCGCGCCGTAAATTAAAACTGGTTGTAGTTCTAAACTGAAAACGTTATTCGATATAAAGGAAATCAAAAACTGCTGGAAGTTTTTATTGCACAGCAATATGGGGTATTCAAGTCGTTTGCGAAGCTATTTTCGCCTTTGGATAAAAGAATAATAACAAATAGTGATACTGCGGAGTGCCATTCAAGGCACTCCGCTTGGTTTGCAAATTGCTTTAAATCACACGCAGGATAGTACCCGTAACCATAAATTACAAACTGAAATCAGCGTGCGTAAAGGACGGAAGTAATTGCTGAAGAAAATAAAAGAGCGGTAGAAACATATGGACATGGGTGAGCTGATAGGTTTCCGTTCTCGCCTTTGCGTGTCAGTCAGGCATTAGCTTCTGCCATATTTGATGGGATGCAATGGCAATCCTAACGAGCGGGTAGATAGATTCCGTTTGATTCCTAAAAAGCAAACGGGCAAAAATACGCAGAATACAATCCCAAGTAGGCTGCGCAATTCAAATGCATCGGCATTTCGATGGAATTATAAGAATATGAATAATAACAAACAGCGATGCCGCGGAGTGCCATTCAAGGCACTCCGCATGCCTTTCAATTAGTCTCTAGTTGTTATTTGGTTGGTTTCTGGACTGCAATTTAGAACTGGAATTCGGTCTGCCCTATAAGAATCTCAACCCTGCTGAATACATGTTCGCGGTTGTTTTGAAGCAAAAGCAGTGCATCGGTAATTGAAAATCTTTAGGACGGTGAGTTGAAATCAAATAGCAAAGTACATCTAAATCATCGTCTAAAAGCCTGTGAAGATGCTCAACCTATTCATGCATGAAACAGGCGGCAAAAAAATGTCGCACCTCGGCCGCGAAATTAAAAAACTATCGGTCGAATAAAGTCCTGCCAGGCTCTTGTGCAACGAGCGGATGAACATCAAATCAGCTATCAAGACTGCTTTTGAAGAAAGAAATTGGGTCAATCCAAAATGAATTGACCCAATAATATGAGGCTGGGAATATATAAGGAGGAGGGTACGGATAATCCTAAAGGAAGAACTGATCGTCCTTTTCTTCCTTTTCAGACTGTTCTTCAAGCTCGAAATCAACCTTCCAATCGCCGCGAACGACGCGGACGATAATCAAGCCAATCGTAAACGCTACGATAACGAATACGTAGATTGCCTCAAACATAAACAGCTTTTGGAATAGATAGACGGCTGCAAGCGCTTCTGCCTTTGCCGCCGAAGCCATCCATTCATGCTTGATAACCTCAAAGAAGATGATAGATGCAATCGAGAAGACAATCGATCCGATCGATACGCCACTGAGAAGTTTGCAAAGAATACTCGTGCGTATCGCGGCTGAAATATCTTCGACCAGCTTCTCAAGTTTTGCATGGATGCTATCAATGAACTGCTTTCGTTTATCAGCTCGCCGCTGTTTCTTCTCGGCTCGAACCTGTTTCTTTTTGAGGGCGTTTTCCTCTTTAATCTGCTTTGCTCCGAGTCGTTCGGCCTTTCTTTTCTCAATTGCCTCGGCTCGGAGCTTCTCCTCGTTGCGCTTGTGTTCAGCTTTGATTCGATCGATAATTTCGCAATATTCATCATGTGAGACGATCTTTAGGTCGCTTGTGCCTGGGTGTTGCAATCCAGGGCGACAATCTGCGCAGGCCTTACCGCAGGAAAAGAGTTTCGTTCGGGAACAGCCACACTCACAGCGCTTGCATGGAGAATAGAGTCCGTCGCAGTTACGGTTCTCGAGTTCGGTTTCGACTATCGCCTTTAAATCCAAATCAACCAGTTTCTTGCGCTTCATCTGTTGCTACTCAACCTTGCCGAGGTCGATGCAGTATGGGGCGATTCGATAGCCGTTGGGCGCCTCTTTTGTTCCGACCCTGTCTTTGTATTTGAAGAGGAGGACACGATGACCGACCAGATCGCGTTCCCAAATCTTCTTTACCGCGCTCTTATGGTTGGAATCAACGCGCTCGGAACGGATCTTCTCCTCCTTTTCTCCGTTGTCCGCTTGGAACTTGATCAGGTAACGCTTCGAAGATTCCTCGAACTCAATCGAGTTAATCGTTGCCGCGATTCGTACCGAACGGCCAATTATGGAGGGCAACGAGCGCTCGGCTGTGAGACGTTCCAGCTTTAGCATTTCCTGGGCAACGGCGAGTTCTAGGTTCTCGCCCTTCCTGCCGCTCAAGAGCAAGGCGAAATACGCCATACGAATGGTTGCCGGGTCGAATTGGGCATCGTTATCCATCTGTCCTCCTAATGTGGGAATTAGTTCTTACATCTTGGGACAGGGTTGATATATCTAGTGTGATTTGCCGCAGCGGCAATCCCATGAGCGAACCGAGGGCTATCGAGGGGCGATTCAGTAGTGCTTTCAGTACTGTTTTCGGTGCTGTTGGCAGTGATCGGGCATCGGCCGATCGCATTGTCGCGTCTAGGAAATAGCTAGAATGGCTATAATCGGGATAGACTATCGTATATCTGAAAGAGGTATCCAGTGCTTGAACGAATCGGTTCGTCCGACGCTATTCGCTATATGGTGCAGGATTGCGGTATGACACTGCAGGATGCATCGATTAAAACCGGCAAGCAGAAAGGCAGTTTGTCAACGCGACTGCACAACAATACGCGATTCACCATCGATGAGTTTGTCAAGATCTGCGATGCGTGCGGCTGGCAGCTCGTACTTAAACGCGGAAACAAACAGTTCGACCTGCGTGGGATTGACGAGAACAAACCGCGGACCGATGTGAAAAAGTAGCGCTCTGATCAGCTTTCGTCGCGTTTATTCCAGTAATTGCATCGGTTCGAATGGGCTGTCTCGAACTCATGGCCGTCCCTGCGGTGGCATATGTACTCAACTTTCGTATCTTCGGGACGGTGCAAATCGTCCCGAACGTTTCCGTTGCAAGTGCAATAGAGGCAGTCCGCGCATTTTCGTTTGGCATTTTCGGCTTGTTCCAAGGAGCGCCATTCTGCTCTGATCATTCCATCGCTTATGGTCATTGATAGGTCACTTTCCATTCATCATCCAATAGAAGCGATGCCGCGGCATGCTTCGTGCTGGGTCTAGCCATTGGGTTGCAACTGTTTCAGCCCACACGCCTGTCTTAGACGTATGCGAAATCTACAACGGTCTTGCCGTCGGCCATGAGTTGCTTGGAGGCAGCCAGGGCTGCAAGGTTGTCGATACGCTCCTGTTTCAAAAGGGTCCCGAGACGGGTCATAGGGTGATACGGCATCGGATTGGGTTTGCTTTCGAGAAGTTCGGCGGTTCGGTACTCGATCGCATCAGCGTAATCCTCCAGGAAGTCCCAGGCCTCGTCTACCGGCAGCATCGTATCGCGCTTGGGGTTCTTCCAGTCTTTTACCGAGCGACCTGTAATGCCCAGCCCCATTGCAATCTCTGACGTCGGCACTCCCAAGATATCTGCCCAGGCGGAAAACTCGGCCTTCGGATCGAGGTCGGGAAAATCGTCCAGGTGCTGCTCGATCCATTCATCATCGCGGCACGCATAGACAAATGAGGACTCTATATCCTTAGCCTCAAGTTGGTCGGCAACGAGATGACTCGCTAGATTGTAGAGGCCCATCGGTTCGGTCTCGGGCAGATCCTCGTCGCGATACCAGCGAAGGATATGTCGGCCGAACTTCTCGGCAGACTCATTCGCTTCATTCAGGCAATGCATTGTAAGGTTTCCGAGCTTCTCGGTTTGGTCGTAGACCCAATCAAAGGCGTCCTTGACCGGAACGCAGTCGAGCTCGGGGTCGAGCCACTTGCGCACGCTCGACACGCGAACATCGATGCCTCGTGCGAGGTCTTCGGGCTTGAGCCACAGGTTATCGAGCTGAGCCTGCATTGAACATTTGAAATCGAACATAATCGTTCCTTCCTATAGCGGGGTCGCATGACTCATTGCAGTCATGCACTTTGTCTAATTCTATCAGTACGATAGCGAACCAACTCCACTCAAATCGGCGCTAATTTTCCTATGCCCATATATAGGAAATGGATGGGGAGGGTATCGCCCTCCCCTATTTGGTGTCGGTCGCTATGCGCAGGATGCGATGCGGTCGCCCAGACCGAAACCGTAACCGTCCTGCCTGCCGGCATCCTCGATTGAGTGATCGGCGGAGACGGTAATGGGGCGGGGCTTCATCTTTTTGCAGTTCAGTTCGTCATTCATGTAGCGGTTGACGCTCTCGGGCACCACAATCGCCAAGGCCATGGTCTCGTCTTGCTCGAGCTGCTCGCGGTAGGAGTTTTCGAGGCCCTCGATGAAGCCGAGGCAATAGCTATTCTTTACACCCGCGCGGCGCCCAATCTTGGTTCCATCCTGCTCGAAACGTTTGTCGCAGAACTTCTTGAAACACGTCTCAATCGCGTGCTTGGTGGCGCGGAAACAACCGGCTGCGACCGTGGCGTCCTGGCTTTCACCGACAAAAACGAAACGGCTACCGGTCACGGTGTGACGACCGCTCCAATAGTCATATGCGCCATGGCTCGTCTGCATGTAGTAGCGGCAACGGTAGTTCTTCGCGATAACGTAAGCGAGGACCTTGACCCACTCCGGTACGCGCTTGCCGAGGTCTTCGGCAGACTCGTTGACCTCGGGGACATTGTCGTTGAGCTCGATATCATCGATGGTCATGTTGTTCGCGGCAAGGAGGCGCTGGAGGGCAAGGGATGCCGCCCTGGCTTCGCCCTCGGACGTCGCGCCGTCAATCATGGCGAGAATCTTCTTGAGCTTGGAATCGATAGGGTTCATGAGGTATCTCCCTTCGGGTGTGCGAAACGCCTTTCGTTTCGCTTAACGAAATATAGTATAGTTGAATATGGGTGAGGATGCAAGACGTATTGCCGAAGTAGGGTTAACCACTCTGCAATCCGAATTGCTGTCAATCGTCACCACGAAATACCGTCAGTCGCCCTCCCCTCTATTCATGTGAAGCGTTGGAACGAGAAGAGACGCCGCTGCGATTTATCCAGCAGCGTCTCTTCAAATTGAGGTCTAATACAGGTCCGCTGCTCGGAATTGGGACTCGGCAAGCCAATCGCCGGCCGTGCCGCCGAGTTCGTTGGCAGCTTGCTTGGCGGTACGCATGGCATTTTGTTTGGCCGCGATGCATGCCTCCTGGTCGCCTGCGTCGGCGGCAAGCCAGCTTTCAGCGATGCAGGTCGCAATTTTCTCGATATAGTCCTGTTTGTGCATGGGAAGCATCTCCTTTAGGGGGCTGCGAAACGCCTTTCGGTTCGCTGTGTGAGATATAGTATAGTTAAATATAAGACGGATTACAAGATCCAGCTGGACATATTTTCGGATAGTATAGCGACCTCACGGTCGCTATCATCTGGGAAAACGGCATGGAAAAGGGCGGTCTTGCAACCGCCCTGGAGTGATGACTATACGCCGAAGATAGGCCAGTTGTCGATGTTATCGGTGTCGTAGCCCGTGTACACGTCGTCCTCATCCGTCACGTAATACTCGAAGATATCGGAGTAACCGAACCTCTTCATGTCGGACTCGATCCAGTTCATGATTTCGTCCGGACACGGCAGGTGCTTAGCCTTGATAACCATGCTGTAATCATCAGCAAAACCGACTACGATGAAATAGACACCATCATAGGTAGTCGGGATGACGAAATCGCCGCGCAGATACAGGTCGCGCTTGCCTTTCTCTCGCTGCTCCGTCAAATAGTTCTCGGCCTCTTCCCAGTCTAGGAACTGAAATTCGTTAACCTGCACGCCTTTGCCGTTGACCAATGTAATCATGGGGATATCTCCTTCTGATTAGCAGGACGCCCTTCATCCCGCTTTGCTTAATGATAGTATAGGGGAATATAGGAGGAAATTCAAGATCTAGCTGAGAAAACGGTATGAAAAAGGGGCATCGGATAACCGATGCCCCTATTCTCAATATCAAGGAAATATCTCTGGGCTTCTCCTAATCATCGATGAAGTGATGGTCGTGCCCGAAGTCTGTCTGGCGGCACAGCGCGTTGATATAGCGCAGGCGTTCGTCTATATCCTTCGCGATCTTAATATCGACCATGCTGGCATAGTCGTCAGTCATGCTTAGAGCAGTTAAAGCATCGGAGAAAAGCCAACAGGTCTTCTCGAACTCTGCCCTGAAAGTCGCAATCTTCTCGGCTGCGACCTCGCGAGAAACGAGCCGGTTCCTCATCCTCTGTAGGGTCTCGATCTGAGTAAGTTTATCGAACTCGCCCGAGTCAATCAGCTTGTCCAGTTCCTCGATTATGCTGCGGGTATCACTCATGGTTGTCCATCCTCTGAGGTGCGCGGAACGCCTTTCGTTCCGCTTATTGGCATATAGTATAGTTGAATATGGATAGGGATGCAAGATCATCAGGGAAAACAGCCGGAAAAAGGCAGGTTTGGGAGCCGTGCTTTCATCCTATTGCTCCTGATCTGCCAGGGAGGACAGTACGGTCATTTGGTTCTCCCCTTTCAGCTCCCTTTGGGCTATCGCTCGGAGGTCCTCGGTATAATCGGGTTCATTCCCGCTACACCAGTCCTTCGGCATCTCATGCCAAGTACTCTCATATTCATCTGACGTGCAATCATCTAGATGGAGATAAAAGCCGTTCGTGTCTTTCAGCGCGCGCATGACCTTATCGAGATCTGCGTCCTCAGCCATATCCAATTCAAAGAACCACGTTCTGGTCTCGGTGTACATCACGGTCTTTTTCATTGTAGTGTCCTCTCAAGGAGCTGGATTGTTCCAGGCGATTGGGTTATTTCTGCGGCTTATGTGATCACAATCCGACTAATGGAATTACATTAGCTAGGCTCATGGTTATATCTTTGATTCGATGCCAAGGGATATTCTTGCCGCTCCCCTATTCCTTGCCGGAGATATTTCGCTTGACGCGGTGAAAAGCCTGGGATACTGAGCTTACCCCGTCTATGTCGGCTGTACGACTATCGGCAAGGGCCGCGGTGAGCTCCTCGACCCCACCAACAAGATGATCCGCAGTCACAACGCCGTATACGTCGTAGCTCGCGAGACAGTTCCATATGTCGTAGCGTTTGTACCACGGCATCGACGCGGTATGACCGTCAACGAGGGCCGCAGCTTCGGATGCGATTTGCCCGCCGAAATCTTCGGCTGCAAAGGCAAGGAAAGCATCTCGCGTATCCGACACGAAATCGTCGGCTGTGTAGGTCGACGTCACGGAAAAATTGGCCTCCACAATACCGGTTTCGGTGTCCTTCGTCTCGGTTAGGATGCCGAACTCAAGCTCTGGGGCGGCTATATCCTCGAGGCCGCGTCGGTTGCAGAATACGACTTCGTGTCGGTAGATGGTCTCCGCCAGGCGCTGGTACCCGCGAAGCTCTCGCCTCGCAAAGTTCAGGCTCGAGCGAAACTCGCCGCTTCCAAAAGCCCCGCTAACCTCCCGATCACCGATGAATGCCGCCGCCAAATAGCTCTTTGTAGCCATATTGAGTCTCTTCTACTAAGGCCTGCGAAACGCCTATCGTTGCGCTAGTTGCATATGTCAAAAGGCAGGCAATCTTTCGACCACCTGCCTTTTGATTCCTACTGGTCTCGACGCTGGGCCATGAATTCGATATCCTCGACGACCACCTCGAGCTTGGTACGATGCTGTCCTTCCTTCTCCCACTGGGTGAAGCGGAGCTTGCCCTCGATGGCAATCTTGTCGCCTTTCTGCATGTGCTTGGAGACTGCCTCGGCGCGGGTTCCGAACATCGAGCAATCGACGAAATTGGGGTAATCCTCCCACTCGCTGGTCTGCGCGTTGCGACGGCGGTCGTTGACGGCGAGGCCGATCGAGAGGACGGGGGTACCGCCTGCGGTAGCGCGGAGCTCGGGGTCACGGGTGAGGTTGCCGGAAAGCAGAACGCGATTGATAGACATGGTGTGTGTTCCTTCCACTAGGGTCTACGGGATGCCTTTCATCCCGCTTGTTGACATATAGTATAGTTTATTATGGGCAGGGATGCAAGATCAAATCGAGAAAAGTTCGAAAAAGTTTTGGGAGTAATCGAATAGAACTCAAGGGTTCAAGGCTGTGTATCTAACGGAAGAGGGCGAGCGTCACGGATCGCCCTCTAGATTATCTATGCAGTCCTCGTGTGTTTCTGCCTATCCAATCACAACGCACTTGGGAACACGGTAGTAAGCGCAGTCCTCGTCGGTAAGCACGCCGACGAGATCGGCAAAGGTCGTGTGTCCATCGTTTTTCTCTGGGTCATTCGGTGTGAAAACACGGGGGACATAAATCATATTGCCCTCCGCGTCAGTCGACAATCCCACAGGCATCCTCGCGATAGACTTGTCGATAGAGATCAATTCGTTCAGCCTGGACATCAGCTCGCGCACTGTCATGGGACGGATCAAGCCGTCGTCCACCCTGGTCACGTACCTGGAAATATCGTTCGTCTTGATCATTTGGGGTTTCCTTTCCGGTGAGTTGCAGAACGCTTTTCGTTCCGCTAATTGACATATAGTATAGTTAAATATGGGAGAGAATACAAGATCTAACTGGGAAAATAGCATGGAAATAGCGGCTATGGGAGCCGCTATCTAATCATGGCTAGTAATTCAGGATTGCTTGGTACTCAGACTCACAGGAGTCTTCATCTGTATCGAGGGCATTGTAGTAATCCGCCATGACGCGCACCATGCAGCGCTCGCAGTATTTCGCATCGGAGCTATCGTAATCATCGAAAGCCGGATGGGAATCGTCCCATCTTTCGTCGCAGTCGGATATGCGCGGACAGCAAGAGCAGACGTAATCAATAGCGTCGTTAAGTTTCTTGTCCTTCATGGGGTGTCTCCCTTCGGGTTTGCGGAACGCCTTTCATCCCGCTCTAATTAAATATAGTATAGGGGAATATGGTTAAAAACACAAGATCAGACAAGGAAATTGGGACGAAAAAAGGCGACCGTTGCCAATTGCCTTGAGTCGCTGAACTATGCACCGAATAGGTCGCGGTAGCTTTCGTCGCTCCACTCCCCAATCGGATCATCAAAGCTATCATCAAGCTCAGTTTCGAGAGTATACTCACCGCAGTTCTCAAAGTCATTCCAAAAAGCATTGCTTTCCATAATCTTTCCCAAACGCTCCAAGGCGTCGTTAGCGTCCTCGGCCTCGACGACGTACAAACCTTCCCTGTGCTCGGTAACCTTAATTGTAAAGTTCTTCATGGGATGTTCCTTCCACTAGGATTACGGAATGCCTTTCATCCCGCTTGTTAGATATAGTATAGTTGAATATTGGCAAGGAGGCAAGATCCAGATGGGAAATCGTTCAGAAAAAGGCGGTCGCGAGACCGCCTTTTGTGCGAAATGAAGCTATTCAAGACCCCAGACAAACTCCTCACCGAGCTTTTTAAGCATCTTGCGGGCCAAGTCGTCCTTTGCGTAATCGAGTGCGTCGCGGATCTCCGAATTATCGTATCCAGGCTGCTGGCAGGCCTGATACTCATAGCACTCGATGCAGCCGTACTTCTCGCCGAGGGTGAAGGGCTTCCCGTCCTGCTTCTGCGTGAGCTTGAACTCATGGGCGCGGGTATGCTTGCCGTAGTACTCGTTGACGGAAACGTAATTGGCATCGAGAAGCATCTGCCCGACAATCTGGCCGCAGGTCGCGGGGTTGTACTTCACGCCCGACTTCTCGTCCTTCAAGCTCGCCGGCTCGAAATCGGTGTCTGCCATTGCGGCGACGATTGCGGAAATCGTGAGATCGGAAACGACGTAGCAGCTCATAGGGATATCTCCTTACTGGTTTACGGAATGCCTTTCATCCCGCTTCTTGGCATATAGTATAGTTGAATATGGATAGGGATGCAAGTTCAAATCGAGAAAAAAGTTGGAATTAATTGCTCAGCGGAGATTGAAAAAGGGCGACCGTCGCCAATCGCCCCCTGAAACCTTTTACCCAGCGCCGACGCGCGGCCTATCCAATCAAGACGCATTTGGGAACGCGATAAAAGGCGCAATCATCTTCGGCAATGACACCGACCACATCGTCCATCGGATTGCCACCCTCTGACTTCTCCGGCACAAAAACACGGGGGACATAGATGCCGTTTCCCTCAGAATCGACAGAAAGGCCAACAGGCATCTCGGCAACACCCTTGTCGGCAGACATCAACTGTTCCAGCCTGATTGCCAATTCCTTGACCGTCATCGGGCGTATCACGCCGTCATCCAGCCTGGTCATGTAGTTGGAATAATTATTCGTATTTGCCATTTGGAATCCCTTTCACTCGGGTTTGCGGAACGCCTATCGTTCCGCTTGTTGATATATAGTATAGTTGTATTTCTGACGGGATGCAAGATCTGTTTGGGAAAATGGCACGGAAGCAGCGGCGGAAATCGCCGTTGCTTACAGTACGTCCTATTCGCTTTCGCACAGCGATTTCAAAACCATATCTCGAGCCTCTCCCTCGAGTTCCCTATCCGCGACCTTTCGAAAATACTCGGTAGCGTGATCGCAGCATGTGCGTTTTTCGCCTGCTGATAGTTCATCCCACTCGCTCTTATATTCATCCTCGGCGCGGTCGGTTAGATAATAATTAAAACCCTCGGTTTCAACCAATGCCGACAATGCCTCCTCGACCTGTGCTCCCTCGTCAACATCGAGCTCAAAGTACCAAGAACGAGTTTCAGTGAACTTAAAGACTTTCTTCATGCCGGTTTCCTTTCCAATATATGGCGTTCACGGAGATGGATGAGAACCCACTAAACCAGATACCCTTTAAAACTCCTGTATCTGCCAGAGGTCGATTAGGGTGTCCAAGACGGCGATTTGGTCTTCCAGAATATCCAAGTCATGCTCCACCTTCTGGTATATATACTCCCCAAAATCACGGTCCTTGGAATGCAACCTGACCTCAAGCAAAAGCCCGATTCTCTCCATGGCCAGACGCATGCGCTCGTAGTTCACAAGGATGCGATCTCGAAAAACGCCCTCCTCGGGTTCCTCAAGCACTTTAATCTTACCGATCATGCGATGCGCCTCGTGGTTCAAGCCTCGAACCCTGGCAATCGTCTCGATTTCCTTTCGATTCGGTTGCATCATATCCTCCTTTTACCCGTGTGCACCAGAGCGCACATGGCCTTCAATCTACTCGTCGGTTCCGAACATCAAGGCACCGATACCTGCGGTGTAGCGGGAATCGAACCAGCGCCAGACACCTTCGACTAGCGGTTCGCCCTGCTCGAAGATGAACCAATCCGTCCCCAAAACGCCGTCCGGCTCGTCAGGGGTGTAGTCAATCGGAACGTTTCCCAGCTCGCGCCATTTGCGCTCGAGAAGTTCATCCGTGTGGACAGTCATTGGGTACCTCCAAAAGGGTTTGCCGGATGCCTTTCATCTCGCTTGTTGTCATATAGTATAGTTAAGTATGAACAGGGATGCAAGATCGGTCAAGGTAAAAGACACGAAAAAAGGCGATCTCGCGACCGCCTTTTGTTCGGAGCTAGCTGTTATCCTTGAGAACCTCCACAGCATCATAGATGATGGCCGAAATATAATTGCCGAATCCGGTCATCTGATTGCCACGGAAACAATGCCTCGGCAGGCGCTCGAGGTGCGCGGCGAGGCATTCAAGGTTCTCGATTTCATTCGCGCGAATGAGACGCTTCTCGGCTTTAGACAAGGATTCTTCGAATTCAAGGTTCTTGTCCCTCATGAGCGTGTCGAGATCATAGCCTTCACCGGGCTGGCTCGCCAAATATTCAGCCGCTTCCTTGCATTCCTTTGCAACCTCATCCAGGCTCATCATTTCCTCAGTCATTGTTGTTTCCTTTCTCTGTAGGGTAAGAGGCGATAAGGTGGGAAGCGCCGTTGCACTCCCCCTGTCGGCGGTTACAGCGAGCAGCGGTAGGCTTTGACCACTTGGTTGGCGCACTCGATGCCGTATGCGGCAATAGCCCAAGAGATGGGCAATACGATGCAGTTCAGATAGAGGTAGTAGAACTGGCTGAACCATGCACCGAAAGCAAACGCCGCCGCGCCGATGATTGCCATGACAATCCTCGGGAAGTAGAAGAGGAAGTCATCGAATTTGCGATCCATAGGGTATCTCCCCTCCGGGTGTGCGGAACGCCTTTCGTTCCGCTTGTCGCCATATAGTATAGTTGAATATGGGCAGGGATGCAAGATCAAAATGAGAATAATAACAAAGAGATTTACAAAAAGGGCATCCATTAATGGATGCCCTTTTGAGTATCACTATATGTCAAACTGTATATCTCAAAGGAAACTGATGCGGTTCCAGGGCAGGTAGCGCATGACGCAGATGCCAATCACGCTGTCCTCGGATATCGGGCCGAAATAGCGGGAATCTGCGGAGTTTTCCCTGTTGTCTCCCATAACCCAGATTTCGCCCTCGGGGATCTCATAGGGATAGGATATCCGCTTTCCCTTCCCGAGGTACAGCGGATAAGAATCGCCCTTCGCGTAATCCTCCGTGATTTTCTTCCCATCGATATAAACCGATCCGTTTTTCATATCGACCGTCTGCCCGGCGCAGGCGACAACACGCTTACATAGGACGTCTTTCTCGGAGCCCTTCTCGGGGTTCTCGAAGACGATAACGTCCCCCGCAGAAACGGTGCCGCCCAGCTCCAGGGTGATTTTCTCGGCCAGCACGCTATCGCCGACTTGAAGCGTATCGCACATCGATTCGGTAGGGATGCTGAACGGCTCAATCACGAACGACCTTATCAATAGAACCGTTGCAATCGCCGCCAGGATTATCGCGGCGTAGATAACGGCGCCCCATGGAATAGGCAGGCGCGTCTCGTTTCCAGGCTCTTCCAAAACAACCACCTAGTCCATAAGGCCTTTCATGCCGATTGCAGTCAAGCCGCCTGAGCCCGTGCTTTGCTTTAAGGCGCTCTCCACCACCTGTTTCTCATTGAGGTAGCTGGTCGAGTCGGCCGGACAGCGACCGCAATCGTCCTCAACATCCGATTCATGGAAATAGACATACGTTCTCCGAGCCATGACCGAAGGATGCATCCTATATCCAACGGCATCCGATTTTGGCGCGAAACCGCGATTGAGCCACTGGTTCAGCGTGCGGAAACTCGCCCCCAGGTCAGCAGGAAGGTGGTTCTTGATCGGGAGCTCATCCTCCGCATTGGCAGTCACGTCGCGCCCCATAAAAGTCACCGTTGTGTACATGTATGAATCTCCGTTCTGAAATCAAATCAATTTACTTTCGTCGCTTCGCCCGTGGCGTAATCAATCCTGTAGCCGGGCTGCACGTTATAGCAGTAGACGTCGAAATCGATGCTCTTCCCCTTATCCGCCAAGGAGTACGCCTGGATGCGGACGCCGCGTGCGACCAATTCGCCGTCACGGAAATCGGGGGTCACCTTGTAGTAAACACGCCCGCCGCCGGCAAAGATGAAGTCACTCACCCGCATCTCATAGGGCAGCATACCCTCGACGTTCATATAGCGCGTCCCCGTAATCAGATTGCGCTTCTCAGCGTTCAAGCCGGACAGGCACCAGGCTACCAGGTGGCAACGGTTGTACAGGTACTTGCCGTCCAGGGAATCATCGCGAACCGTGTGCCAACCGGAGGGTCTCACCATTCCAATCGAGCCGCGCTTCTCCCCTCGTTCGGGAGCCGTCTCGAGGGAGATGACCATCTCCGCGGAGCCGCATCGACCGGTCGAATCGAGATCCGGGAGGACTGGATCGGAAGGCGCCGATTTAGCAGATAGGCCACTCGTGTCCGAAAGGGCTACCGAGGGGTTGCCCGTGTATTCGGGAATCGAAATCGGCTGGCCTGCGGTTGAGGTTCCATCAGAAGTCTGAGGAGCCGTGACAAACTGATTGGCAGTGGAAACACCGAAGAATCCAGCGCCTTGAGCCAAAAACGAGGTGCCTACGGCAAAGACAAGTGCGATGCCGAACTCTAGCAGCCGCCTGACTTTCGAGTTAGAGATTTTCACGGGCGCCGCTCATTTCAGTTGGTCGGGTCATTGGTCTCGTATCCTTTCCTATCGATAACTGGATGCGTCTCCCCGACCTACTGCGCGGCTCTTCGGCAGGGCAACGCCTGCCTGCAATTCCGACGCAGCACGAAATGTCCTTCCGGAACTGCGTCTAGTCTTCTCCTGTCCGATGCGTCTTGGGGAAACGCATTAACTGACGTTGATTTTAGCACAGGAAAACGGTGCGCCGTCAGCTTTCGTTGGAGATAACGGTCTGGCGATAATACGTACCTATGAAATCATGGGCCATAAATGCCGTGGCGAGGGTCAATCCTGACAATCCTAATAGGGTTGTCAAACTCTTTCGCGAGGGCGAAACTTTGGGCGGTGCCTTTGCTCGTACCGTCCCAAAAGGCAATGACGCCGCGCTCGGCAAAGGTCGAGATGTAGGCATGCATCTCGCGGTTCCTTGCGTAACCTGCTCGTTTCCCATATCGGGACCAATCGGCAGGGAAAATCTGCAACGGGTAGCCGTGGCTATGGGCGTAGCGCTCGGCCAAGGCATCGGTGCCCGAGCAGCCGCCCGAAACGATTTCGATATCGTCCTTGTTTGCAAGCAGGGCATCGCACTTCGCCTTGAAAGCACCGTAGTCGGTATAGCCCCTGCTTCCGACTATCAGGCAAAGGAATGTCATTTGGAAACATCCCTCCTTATGGGATTGCGGGACGGAAGACGTCCCGCTTCAGGCATATAGTATAGTTGAATACGGGCAGGGAAACAAGATCAATGCGGCAAAAGAACATCAAAAAAGGCGATCTCACGACCGCCTTAGAAAAACGCCCGATCAAGCTGCCGGCGCACTAAGAGAAATCATACTCACCCTGGGTGATGCTACCTTGCGGGACGTGTATTCGTGTCTCCTGCCTGCTGAAAGACAACTGATCGCGCGACCATCCGCCAACTATGGGCAATGCATAGTTTAAACGGACGATTTCATAGCTATTGACCGTCTCGACTCTCGCATCCTCGGCGTCCGCGTCCTCGTACACTACCACCGTTTCGGCAGGGTAGCATCTTCTCCGATAACCCCCATCATCTTGCTTCACCATCAGGACGTACTCATCGGTTGAGGTAAGGTATCCGAAAGAAAGGGCCGTTGCGCCCGATAAGCTAGATTCCGTCTTGAGGGAGGCAAGGGAGTGGGTCCCTGCAATCTCAGTTTTCTCCCCAGCCGATTCAATACTTGTCGGAACTAGAGCCTGAAACAGAACGCAGATGATCGCACCCACGGCAACGACCGATGCGATATATATGCGGAAACGTCTATCGGATGATTTTGAATCGGGTGCGAGCAGACTAAGTAAACTGACTGCGCAGACGAGAATCAGTGCAAGGAATACATATCTAAACCAATTCATCCGCACCCCTATCGTTCGGGGTCCATCTTGCGTTCCATTGGCGGATCAACAGAATCCGCGCGGTGTCCTCAGCATCGTCGACTGAGTCGGCAATGCCGTCTGGTCCGATCATGTGCATGTTGCACTCGCCGCAGCTCATTATCATGCGGACATCGTAGACAGTAACGCCGTCCGTGCCGTCATACATATCGACGTCGTAGCGGCTCGGTTCTATGTCAGAATCGCCGCAGAAAGGGCATGGGAGTATATCCAAGACTTTCTCCTCTCAACAGGGTCTGGATTGGGAGACAATCTCCCGCAGACGGTTGGAAACGTCGTTTCCCGTCCCGCAGATAGACTTGCCATCCCAGTAGACCGTCGAGGTTATCGATTCAAGGTATTCGGCAAGGTCGATGAGTTCGGCGGGGTCGACGACAACGGCATCGCCATGCGAGCCGTGAATACGATTCTCACCATCAGTATTCAACATTTTCCAGTCCATCCACTATCTCAACAAGCTGGCCATCCTTGTACCTGTAGGCCATATATCTGCAGCACCACTCACGCCAGGCTCGGTAAAACGGTTGGCTATTCTGCGAGTCAGCCCAGCCGCAGAAGCCTATGAAGCCGTCGGAGTTGAAACTCACCGCCTCGCGCCCGTTCCACTGACCGGGACAGTCGATTTTCAGATATGCCTTAGCAATGCCGCCATCGGAGTTCATCTTATAGCAGAGGCTATCGTCCTTGCGCCGAGGAATCGTGTAGCGCGGAGTCTTACCCTTGCGGCATGATTCGGCACACTCGAGGGCGATATATCCCTGAAGGGCATCGAGGTCATATGGCTCGATGTCCGCATACGTCAATTTGAGGATTTCCCATAAGTAGCGACATTCCTGAGATGTCATGGCAGACGGACTATCCAACATCATGGCTTCAGAACTATCCAATATCATTTTCCTACCGTCTTCTCAATCACTCGACCGCAGATGGGGCAGTGGCGGTAGGAATGGGCACCGTACTCCCCCTCATTATGGCCGCATTTGTCGCAAAACCAGACAGGACCAGCAAAGTTCTTCGAATCGCCGTCCTCGCCGCGGACGTATCTGCATGTCTGCACGTCAATCTTGTCGGCTAGATCTCTTGCGGCACATTGCTCGACTGCGGGGTATTCCTCGTTGTAATACTTCACGTCCAGGCCGAAAGCCTCGGCAAAGTCGCAAAGGTCCAGCAGGCCTCGTCGGTCCAAAGTATCGCCGTCCGATATTTCCTCGTTGACTGCGTCCGAGACTGCATAGCGGAGGGACATGGCGATATCGAGGCGAGCCTGCCGAGTGAAGCCGGAATCACCCACGGGGCGATCGATATAGTCTGCAAGGGCGAGTGCATCGCGACTGTCGATGAGAAGCTCCCCTTCGGCATTGTGGCATTCAATGCCCAGCTTAGACAGTGCAGCGGCGACATTGACGTATTCACTGACAGGCTTGGGACCTGCAAGAGCAAGGGAACGGAGCGCGTATGCCATCTCGCGGTTCACGTTGATTAGGTTATCCATATGGGGTCTCGTCCTCGCAATTCAGTCTCGATGGGCTTTGGTGCCGCTTGGAATTCCCTGCAAAAGCGTTCTGTTGGGCATCACGACCTTGCGTCCGCAGTAGGGGCAGTTCTCTAGGAGTTCGACTCTCCAACCGCCCTCGTAATTTTCGTCGGGTATGCGCACCTTGCCGATCGGGTCGTCTGCACCGCAAGCGGAGCACGTGAAGTGTCCGGTCTGCGGCCCGTTGAGGTTCTCGCAGGTGCCGGGGTCAATCAGGTTCGCAAGCATGCCCAGCGTATCCTCGTCGTTAAAGGGCATCTCGTCTGCGATGGTCTCCTCGATGATGCCGGCAATGGATGCGGGGCCTATCGGTATGCCCGTAGCGCCGTGCACCTGCAAGTTGTAGCGGAGCCTCGCGGCGAACGATATTCGGGTGTCGCAATCAGGTAAGGGTATGGGCGATTCGTAAATGTTCATTTCGGCTTATCCTGTCCATCGGAACGCTTGGGGAACGTTCGCATTAACTATAGTTATTATAGCTAATTCAAGCTGCGATATTCGGCAGAGCGTAAATCAATTTGGATAATAACGGCGCGATGACATTATGAGTCCGAGCGGCCGCAATCTCGCAGGTGAAAAGTGGAAGCCCACCAGGGTTTATCAGGCTCGCCGCCATCGGCGTGCATGAAAGAACGATAGACCTCAAGTTCCCACTGCCTGCGATCTGATTTTGCCACGGCATCGAGAATAAAGCCGGTGGCGAGCGAAAGAGCGCAGAGGAACATCAATGCCGCCGCGAGAATCGCAGTCGGAAAGCGGGGCACTGCCCCGGTCGCAGAGAACTCATGAATGACGGGGGCACCCAGTGCCATTCCTGCAATGAAGAACAAAAGCGCGACCAGGGAGAAGAACTTCAGGGGGCGGTAGTCCTTGAACAGGGTGCCGACCATGGCGATAACCTTGAGGCCGTCGGTTAAAGTGTTCAGCTTCGACTGCGATCCCTCAGGTCGGTCCCGATAGTCAATCGGAATACTTTGGATGCGCCAGCGGCGGTCGACGGCGTGTATGGAAAGCTCTGTCTCGATCTGGAAGCCGCAGGAGAGGACGGGGAACGTCTTGATAAAGGACTTGGACATTGCGCGGTAGCCCGTCATGACGTCGGGGTATTCGTATCCGTAAATCCATTTAATCATCGTGCGGACCAAATCGTTTCCGAAGCCATGGAACGCCCGCTTGTTTTCCTTGGCGTACGTCCCATTGGACAGTCTGTCGCCGACCACCATGTCGGCCTGCCCAGCTAGGATCGGCTCGCAAAGGGCTTTCGCTGCTTGAGCTGGGTAGGTATCATCGCCGTCCACCATGAGGTAGCAAGCGGCATCGATATCGCGGAACATCTGCCGGCAGACATTCCCTTTACCTCGGCGAGGCTCGAACCGGACGTTCGCGCCGTGCTTCATCGCGATAGCGGCGGTCGCGTCAGTCGAGTCGTTGTCGTAGACGTAGATCCTCGCGGCTGGCAGCTCGCGTTTGAAATCGTCGACCACCTTGCCGATGGTTTGGGCCTCGTTATAGCAGGGGATGATGACTGCAATCTCGTCTTGATCCACCCAGAGCACTTCCCTATTTGATATCGAGATAGACACACGGAGAACTCCATGCGCCGCCCGCGCGAGTTGCGATGTCAATATAGCTGCGCTTTGAGCGGATAACCTCAGCCTCGGCTATATCGAGCGGCAGGCGAAATAAATCCTCGTGGTCGATATAGGCCGAGCACCTCACCCGTCCGCCAGCACGGATAATCACGAGTTCGTACACCCTGGTCTCATGTCGGCAGTATTCGATAACGGTCATGATCAGCTTCCTTTAACTTCCCTATTTGATATCGAGATAGACGCATGGGGCATCCTCTAAGCCGCCTGACCGGTTCGCGAGGCGAATCCAGCCGCGCTCTACGCCGACAACCTCGGCATTGGCTATATCAGGCGGCAGGCGTAATAAATTCTTGTGGTCGATATAGGCCGAGCAACTCACCCATCCACCAACTCGGATAATCACGAGATCGCGCCACTTGGCCTCTTCGCGGCAATACTGGATAACGGTCATCGGTCTACTCCTTGTCCTTGCCGGATAGATTCCTCTCGATCTGCTTCAGCAGCTCGAGCTTCTGGGCCTCGATCTCGTTACGCTTGCGCAGCTCGTCGGCAACCCTCTCCAACCTGTTTTCGATGGAGTACAGGTCAGTTGAATCTAAAGACATTTCGAGTTCCTTTCCCTTGACTGCGTTCCGGCGGTTTTTTCGCAGCAACACTCGATAACGGTCATTTATCTAACCTTCCGAAAATTTCGCCCGCAAATCGGGCAATAGTTGATGGGAATCCATGCACGGTCGATATCGTTGTCGTGGGACATCGTCAAATGCGCCCCATGCGGGTCACTGACATCGAGCGTGAGCCCTATCCCGTCAATCAGGTCCATGTCCCCGCTGACGGTATCGATATCGCCCAAGGGCTTGGGATTGTATGGGGAGCACCACGGACAATATGAGCCGAAGACACCGCGTGAGGTCCGCCAAGTGTTGTAGCTGTGGTTCACCATCCGATACAGGAGCTCGGAGGCGGGTGCGGTGCGAAAGCTCCCTGCGCCGATGCTGAGATCGAATTTCTTACGCAGCCGACCCCCAGCGTCTGGACAGAATACCGCTGCGCCATTGGGGAGCCACATCGTCTGGTAGAGTGATTCGGCGAGACTCTGCGGACAGACAAGCCAGTTCGAATCACCTTGGAAAGTCAGGCCATGGCCGCTCTTGAAATCGGCCATGCATGATTTGACTTCGACGAAGACGAACTCACCCCGCTCTATGGAAGATGGGGTCGGCGATGAGCGTCCGGGACTGAAACTTTCAGGCTTGAAAGCGACGAAATCAACGCGGTGGTCATCGTCCACCCAGACCTCGGACGCCACCAGCGAGTACTCATGGCGCAGGCGGGCCAATACGCGCTCGGACAGATCGCTCGTGATGTTATCGCGTTGTCTCATTCCATGCCTCCCAATCCGTTTAAAAACCGGCGGGGCCGGTATATCGCGTATTCCAGGTTTTCAGGGCGGCAATACAGGCGTTGTATTCATCCTCGCCCTCGATAATCGATTTGCGCTGGGGACCGTCTATCTCGGCGGTGCAACCTCGACATTTGCAGGTGGCAGATGAAAAGTAGAGCGTAGTTACGCCCTCGACATACGAGGTGGCTCCCTGTCCGTAGGGATAGATAGTCACCTGCCTGCTACCGCAGAACGGACAGGCTTTAGCATCGTCAACATCCATATAGGAAGTGTTCTGGCATCCGATGAAGTCCGTCCGCTTCAGCTTGTACTTACGCTTCGGCATCGTTTGGACCCTCGGGAGTCTCGGATGTTTTAGAGCTGGGGCGGCGGGTATCCCATGCCCGCTGCAACTGTTCCAGGGAGTCGTAGCCGCCCATCTCGATCGGACATTTGGCGGCGACGGCCCGCTCGAAATCGGTATGCTCGATTTCCCAGCACGGAGCCCCGTCCATCCATGGAGCCCAACGGGGCGCCACCGTGCCGCCGCAGAAGGGGCAAGTCTTGAGCTTTATGGCGTTTCGGCGCTCGCGAAGCTCCTCGGGCTCCATGCGGGGAAAGGGATCGATCGGGTTTGAATTCGGTTCCATTCGGATACTGCTTTCTATAGGGGGAATGGCTATCAACTTGCGTCCCAACGTATGCCGTCCCAGTGGGTGGAGCGGCGCGGCGGGGTCGGCTGCGTGCGATTAGATGCTGAAAACGGCTCCGCAGCCCAGGCAGTACGCGGCGAAGCGGGTGTGATATGGGATGCCGGTACCGCAATTCGAGCAGGAGGAATGCCCGTTTTTCGACACGATGGTCGCCGTCGGGCGGGCGATATATGCCGAAAGAAGCTCATAGCAGCTGCGCTGGCTCATGGGGTCGAAATCGTTATCGCAGGTCTCCTGCAGGATGTCCTCAAGGGGACGAGGAGCGGAGCTCGATTCGGATTCCTCTTTGAGGACCTCTGCGAGTTCAAATCGGTCGCTATCGGAAATATCGACAGCAGTCAGCTGACTCATATCGGATCACCAATCTTTTAATAGGGGTAGGGAAATTCGCCGGTATGCCCGGCGCGGTGGACTCTATGGCGTGTCGAAGACCATTGTCTGTAGGGAGGGTGAAAAGGGGGTGTGGGGAGTAATGGAATTCAACAGAGTCCGCCGCGCCGAGCATGCCGGCAGCTATATGACGAGGGGGCTGCGGCGCCGTCTTCCACTCAGGCACGTGTCACATAAAGGAAGGAAAGGAGTCAAACAAATGGGGTGTCGGGAAAGCGTGAAACCCGATCCGTTAAATAGAATCGATCAAATACGAGGGAGACGACGCCGCAGCCCCTTCGCCAGCCAAGGACAAAGGAGTAGGGCCATGGCGGCGGCATAGCCTGATATGACCGCCGCGAAATAAAGAAATGTCGCAAGCAGGGACATGTCCTAGCCCTTGGACGCGGGGAGATGCTCGATGATGTAATCACGCTGTCGGCAACCGAGACCCTTGACTCGGCGATTCGGGGAGATGCCGGCTTGAGCCATGAGCTGGGTGGCCTTCATCTTGCCGATACCGGGGACGGCGATCAGCAGGCGAACCACGGGAATACGCCAGTATCTGGGATCAGCGGAAGCCTGCTCGAAGGTGACGGAACCCTGGCGAACCAAGTCAAGCAAGGCTTTGCGTTCCTTTCGGACGGCTGTAGCCTTCTCAAGGTTCGCGCGGCGCTGTTCATCGGTCAGAACGGGCAGCTTGTTTGCAGAATCGGACATAGGGTCACTCGCTTTCGAATAAATCTTGGTATTGCTCGGGCGTCAACTCGCAGATGAACGCCTTGATTTCGGCGCGGTTCTTGCGAGAGACGGTGATAAAGGCATAACGGGGAGTCTCAGGGTCATCGGGATTGGAGGCGGTCGCTACCGCGAGCAGCTGACCTGCGTGCCGCAGGGTCTTGGCGAGCGTCTTCATCCCCTTCGGAATGAGAACGTCTTTGGGCTCCAAGACCCGCTCGACCTGCCAATCCTGATGCGAGGTTCCGGTAATATCCTCAATCTCGTCCATTTAAATCCCTTCCCTATCGAGTTCATCGAGTGCTTGGATGACGATATCGGTCGCTATCGCCCAAAGATCGCGCATGCGGATGTGGTGGGTGACGGCTGCGACCTTCATGCGGTCTACCGCCTTGGAATCAATCTTGAAGGAGACCTGCGTCTGGCGTGGGAAATCCCCCGCCGCATACTCCTTGGAGTAGGCCGCCTTGATTGCAGCCGCCATCCCCTTCACGCATTCATCGCCAAAGGGATAGGGGCCTGTCGATTTGGCAGTTTCCGCAGAGCGTACGGACGGACTCCCCGAACGCCGGCTCAGCATGGCACGCTTCGCGTCGGCCGTGAGGTCCATGCGGTTCTTCGATGGCGCGCCCATGGCTATTCGCCGCCCAGATATTCGTCCACAAACTTGCGGAACTCGGCCACGGCGGCATCGTTGGGGCGGAAGCCGAACAGCGGCTCCTTGTTGTTCGCCGCGTCCTCAATCGCCTTGTGCTTCATCGGACGCGCCGCGTAGAGCTTCGTATGGCCAAGCTCGGCGATCGCGGGAAGCTGCTCGTCGGCGGCTCGGGATGCAACCTCGTCCTTGCTGTACTTGTTGAGCAGGATGCCGTCGATATTGAGGTCGGGGTTGAACGCATAGTCGGCTTTGATGGACTCGACGAGATCGTAGACGTTGCCGAAACCGTTAATCGAGAACATCGACGGCTCGGTTACGATAACCACGTCATCTGCCGCGACGAGGGCGTTCAGGGTCGAGAAACCGAGGGACGGGGGGCAATCGATAACGATGTAGTCGTAGACGTCCATCGCAGGTTCCAAGGCTCGCTTCAGGCGAAACTCGCGGCCGAGACCTTGAGAGAGGACCGAATCGAGGTCCTTCATCGCGATATCGCCGGCGATAATGTCGCACCCGTCCATGAACTGGACGCAATCAGAGAGGGATGTCTTGGGCTTCTCGAGCAGATTGAAGACCGTGGGGACGGCAGGAGCGGTCTCGGCCTTCATCCAAGTCGTGATGTTCGCCTGGGCATCCATATCGATTAGAAGAACGTTGAGCCCGCGCTCGGCCATGCCCTCGCAGAGGGCCTTGCTCGCGGTGGTCTTCCCGACCCCGCCCTTATTGTTGATTACTGCAATCGTCCTTGCGACCTGCGCCACGCCATCGGCACCCATCATCGGACTCCCTTCGGATTCGTGCGACCCCGAACGGAATTGCGAACATAGATAGCCCAGGTGACGGGCGGCGTGCCGTCCGTCACCTTGCGATATTTATAGATGTCGCGTAGCCATCTTCCTGTCCGTCATCCAGCGCTTGGGGTACGCTTTTGACTTAACTATATGATATCAGCCTATCGGCATAATGCAAGCATTATCTGAGAATTATCGGCGCGTCGTTAGTATTTGCGTGGGGTGGGTCACATCGCAAAGAAAAGCCCCCGCAACCGTTGTGAACTGCCTCCCATTTCTTGGACACAAGAAATGGGAGGCTTTTTTATGGCTGGA
>OGXT01000380.1_pt1 | contig 56801 bp, 97 predicted proteins | sample 1576361 | NCBI WGS metagenome assembly OGXT01 (sample SAMEA3541514, study PRJEB24748) | human gut metagenome | biome: human gut; feature: human-associated habitat; material: faeces | place: China | collected 2012 | reverse complement strand
TTCTTTCATCCTGGCAACCTCCTTTTTCATTTTTTGGGTAAATTCTACCCATAAAACCGCCGCCGGTAGTGATCCGGCGGGCATCCTCTGCGGCGGCTGTCAAGGTTCAAAATCTATGATTCCTAAATAAAATTGATCTTTAAAGTTATTAAAAAAATGATCTTTTAAATCTGATAATGTTTTTTCTCCATTTTTTAACGCTTCAAAATCACTCAACACCATTTCATCAGTATAATTTGCAAATTTATTATAACTGATTGATATTCTAAATTTTTCTCCGGATTTTACCCAACCCAAACGACCGGAATTTTTAGCAACTGGATATACACCTATTACATAACCGTATAAATCCTTATAATCTTTTGTGTTTTTGTCGTGCCAATCCTCTAGCTGTATTAATGTACCGTCAGGCATTTTCGATTTTTCTATAATTTTCATTTTCTCGCTCCTCCGCATTTTTCAAATTTTCCCGTTTCCGGGTAAAAGCAAACCGGGACTGGATCCCGGTTGTAAGCCTGTCTTACTTGCTTAACTCTTTATAATATTTGATGATTTACCCGGCAGCAATGCCGGAAACTAAAGCGGTTATAATTTCCATGTCGTACACCTATTATTCAGCCTTTCTTGCGTGTTTTTCAAGTTCCCTGAAAAGCAAATAGCAAGCTATTTTTTCGGATTCTTCCTCGGTGTATTTTGCCTTTTCTTCTTCTGTCTGCTCCAAGATTTTTCCAACCCAGTCGGAAGCGGAACGCAAATAAATTTCATCAGATACAGGGAAAGCGGTTGGAAGTCCTGACATCCAGTCAACAAATAATTCTTGACGGCTCATTCTCCTGCAATCATATTTTACTTTTTCAATGTAAAATGCGTTCATGATATCTTTGCAAATATCGTTATACTCTTTCTTCGCTTCCCTGCCGTTAAAGGTATAATATTCTTCCGCTGATTCGTAAGCGTCTATTATTTCTTTTTTGATGTTATCCATAGCTTTTTTACAATTTGTCCTTAACATATTGTCTTTACCTTTTCACCGTGTTATAATTTGGGTGCCTTTCTTTTTGGGTGCCGCTCGGAAGTCTTGCAGGATGCCGGGCGGCTTTTTTATTTGTTGAGATAACTATAACAGATATAAGGCACAAAAGCAAGATGCAATAATATACAAATATAAGGCACAAAATAAGCTCTTTTGTTGTGCAAAATATATAAGGCACAAAAAACATGATTATATTATAGTAGATAAAAAATAATATTGACATATAAGGCACAAACAAATATAATAAAGATACATTTATATAAGGAGGTGCAAACAATGGAGCGAAAAACTACAGATGCAACAAGAAAAGCGATTTACAAATACGACAACAAATTTGAACGGGTGAATTGCCGTTTTGCAACTGGCACAAAAGACCGCATCAATAAATTAGGTTATAAGAGTGTAAATGATTTTATAAAATTAGCTGTTGCGGAAAAACTGGAGCATGACGAAAAAATATTAAAATAAGGCACAAAAACATATTGACATATAAGGCACAAAATGCTATAGTGATATCACGATATCAAACAAGTGATATCACACTAATGATGTCATGATATCACACAAATGATATCACAAGAAAAGGAGGTGCTAAAATGGCGGAAACATTTAACCAAATGATTAGATTCCCGAAAGACCTAGAACCGCAGATCAAAGCGCAAGCAGAAAAGAACTGTGTAAGTGTCAACCAGTTTGTTATAGGTGCCGTGATTGCAGCATTGCAACCAGTACAGCCGCAGACAGTAACAGAGCAACCGAAAGAAACACCCGTGACAGGCTCTAAAAGCCCCATAGACGAGAAAATCGCACTCATGCAGGCAAATGAACGGCTACACGCTTTACAAGCCAAAACAGCGGCAGAAAGAGCCGCTAGAGAGCATGGAGAAGTTAAACCAGTTATAAAACATCCTCCGAAATGGGCAGGCTTACCCGGACAGCGGCCAGACGAAAGCAATGTTGAATGGGTAGAACGCAAGAGGAAAGAAGCGGAAGAAATTTATAAGCAAGGTATGGAACGAATACAAAGAGAAAAGGAGCAGAAAGCATGACAGGAACACCGGAGCAGATCACAGCGAAGAAAGCCGCCCGGATCCGATCAAACGTCCGGCAGTTCTTCCGGTACTATCGGGAGCAAATGGAGCAGACGGAAAAGCCGGCTTTAAAAGAATTTAACCGGGCAGAACTCCAAGCACTGGAAGCTGTGCAAGCGGAAACGCTCCAAGCACTGGACAGTATGACAGATGCAGAGTTATTGTCCAGCAAAACCGCATACGCTGACAGGGCATTAATTGACCGGATCACAGCGAGAGCGGAACGGATAAGAAGAACAAGTAAACAAATAGCTTAAAAGAAAGGTTAAAAGGTGGAAATTATGCAGAAGATAGAAATTTATTGTAATTATGGAGTTTTAGCAGCAGAAAAGAGAAATGTTTATACTTACGGCGGACAACACCAACACGCAACCTGCAGCGATCGCATGACTGTTATAGTTCCGGACGAATGGAAATTATATAAAAATACTTTTGGTGCTACTATGGTTGAAGCCCCCTGGGGCGAATGCTACGAGATTAACGAAGTACTTCAGGGGAACGAAAAGCCTTGTTTTTATGCGCTAGATAGAGAAATGAAAGGGCATAGGGCATATTTGGAAGAAGTAAACGAATAAAAAATAACAGGCGGAGCCGAAAAGCTCCGCTTTTATGTTGGAGGTTAAAAAAATTAAGCAGGTGTAACAGCCTGCTTTTCTTGATCTATTTTCACTGTGATATTTTAACGTGCTAAATTTTGTAGACAAATTGTAGACAAATTGTAGACAAATTGTAGACGCAGATAAGATTAAATAAGATTAGATTAAATAAAAGGAGATAAGATAAAAGTAAATAAGTGCAGAAAGACAATGATATACCAAGTATATATAAATACTAGAGCTGACCAGCTCCCACCATACACCCATCTGCAAAAATCACCTGTCTGTCTGCCAAATAATCCCATTTATCAAATTTAACCGGATGATATTTTTTAATCGCATGATTTTTATTTGCTCAGGATCAGCGGCAGAACACCACAACAACAAATTGTCAAATGCGTAAAAGGTTGTTGTAGATTTATAAATGGGTCTTGTGTTATGATAAATGCAGTTAGGGAGCCGACGTTAATACGGTGCGAGTGACAGCGGTGCAAATCCAACCCCCTCTGGAGATGCAGCCGCCCAGATTGTAACCAAGACCACCGGAGCCGACAGACCGGAACCGACAAGAAGTCACTAGCTTGTCACTTTTGTAAATTTATGTTTTTTACCTGATCTTTGGAGGAGATCAAAAAACATAGGTTTATTGAGTGATGCTTAGTGATTTTTTTATGCAGATTTTCAGGAGGTGTAGGAATGGAAAAAGTCGAAAATACAGAAATGTCTCAGGTTTACGAAAATGACATGGAACTATATCTTTCCCAGTTCTGCAAGGATCAGAAAATCGAAGATATTAGACAAGAGTCTCAGAGCGTCTGGAATGCTGCACTTATGTATATCAAACGGCATGCATTTAATGAGCCTGACTGTCTTAAGTCTAAATCCCTTGTAAATACTACTGGATCATTTACAGGTGGAGTAAGTAACTATAATGCTTATAACTATGACTTAGTTAATCGTATATGTGATTATTATATATATATGTGTATGATGTATGACAAAGAAGTATCTGCAATAGGGTTTAGCTTATTAACAGGCATAGACAGATATACAATAGCTACTTGGAGAGATGAGGGCACTAAATTAAGTCCATCGTGTTCTGACATCGGCAAAAAGATATCGGATTTTCGTGAAGAGTCTTTAAGCGCAAAGTTGGCCACAGCAAAGCGTAACCCTGTCGGGATCCTGGCAATCCTAAATCGCCACTACGGTTGGAACCTTCCGGGAGTATCGAGAGAGCAGCAGAACCACAAGCAAGCGTTGACTGCTTCGGATCTGCCACAGTTAGGCGGTGCAAATGGACAAAATACATCAATGTTGACCGATTCCGGAGCGTATGACAGTGACAACACAGATGCGAATGAGTAGCAACAACCGTTGAAACGTGCGGAAATATGGGATAGTTAAGGATGTGACAATAAACTATTCCATAAAGACGTGTTTAACGCATAGTTGAAATAGACCGGGGAGGGGGTCTGACAGAATCAGCGAACAGCCCCTACTTAGTCCCTCAAATTTCCTCAAAAATAAAAAGACCCCTTAAGGAGATACACAATGGAAAATCAGTGTAAAGGATGTTGTGGCACTTGCAAATATGGAATATATAACACGGTGGGAGCTTATGTATGTATTAACGGAGATAGTAAATACGTGACAGCTTTTGTAAAATACAGTCATTTTTGTGATAAATATGAGAAGAATGCAGAAATGTCAGATAATGTAAATCACCCTAGCCATTATGATACAGGAAAATATGAGTGTATAGATGTGATGATTGAGACGCAAGGGATTGAAGCTGTGAAGAACTTCTGCATCTGCAATGCTTTTAAATATCTTTACCGGCATGAGAATAAAAACGGTGTAGAGGATGTTCGGAAAGCTAAATGGTACTTGGATAAATATTTGGAGTTAGTTGATGTTGAGCTTGCCAAAGATTTAGAAAGCGGGAAAAAATCTCTTGCAAATATAGATGTGCTTATGGAATTGATGCAGGGAGGTAAACAGCAATGATTTTTCTAACAATTATACTTGCGTGTATTTTATATAAAATGTCTGCTCCGTGGTGGTTATACCTGATTCTCATTGCATTTGCTCTGCTCGGAACTGGAGACGATTGAGGTAACTTATGCAGATCTACGGAAAAGAGATTAAAGACGAATGTTCAAAATGCGGTGAAGTCCTGCAATGCGAATTATTCCTACAAGGCCACGGAATTAAGAGAGACCGTGAGAACGTTACGGAAATGGTTAGCTGTCAGATGGAGCATCAAAAGAGCAGGCTTGATAAAGAGCCTAAAGAAGATTTGCCAGTTAAGGAGAAATGTGAATTGCCACAGGAGATTAAAGAGATCTACACAGAGGTTTGGAAAATACATAAAGAGTGCGCTAATCCGAAAACGGATGATGACTGGTCATATCTTATACGTCAGGGCAATCTGCTGATTAAAATGCATAACAATAGCCAGTTTGCTAAAGCACTGGTAATGGCAATGATCGATGAAATTGAAGGAAGGACGAAGAAAAAATGAAAAACATAATCAGGAAATTCTTAAAAGTATGTTCTTCAACAGCATTACTTACTATTTGCGGAAGTTGTTTTCAGATTGCACGGGATTCTAGTGCAGATACGATTTCAAGAGTGCTTGGCATTGCGTTCGGATTGATATTGCTGATTGCAAATTACTTTGTGTGGGAGGTAGAGTTAACATGATTTTATTCATAATTTTGAAAATTATGACAACTGCAGTAATGGCGTTTTTCGCAATAGCAAGTGCATTATATGCTCCAAAGCAGAAAACGGCATCAGACGGAGTATTCTTCTTTGCAACTGCAATGTTTCTTGCATTTGGAATAACTTTTATGTGGGTATAATATGTGGTTGCCGGAGATTATGCGAATTATCCCATATCACAATTTTGAATGGGTTAAATTCATAAAGCCATTGTTATTGCCGAATATCCGGTGTTGTGTTGGCATTGGATATGTGGCAGAGAAATCAAGGCATCAAGAGTGTATGTAGCCTGTGTGTGGGAAACGAAAAATGGAATAATGCGTTTGACAACACAAAGTTTTTCAAAGTACCGTACACAGGCGTGACAATTTTTTTTAGATAAAGATAGGGTGTTTCACAAAAATAATCCGGGAGCAGATGGTCTCTCTCCCGGAGTTTAGGGCTATCGCCAAGCGGTAAGGCACAGCACTTTGACTGCTGCATCCCAGGTCCGAATCCTGGTAGTCCTGTTTCGCAGATGTTTTCTTCTTTCGGTCTTTGCCATCTGCGAATATTCCATCTACATGGAATACTCCTTTCACCTCATAGCGGAATGCTGTTAAGAGCCGTCGCAAGGCTCGTGAGGGTTTTCCACGTAACCGCTTGAAGCTTTGCAACCATATAGCGGTGAAAACTTTATCTGCGTCTATAAGACGATACCGTGATTGCAATAATCGGTAGGTAGCAGATAGGTGTGCCAGAAGTTAGGCTGTGGTTATACGGCACAGGTTTTGGGGAAATATGCATAGTGGCGATTGCAGCGGTCTGTAAAACCGTGACATTAGAAACACCGAAGGTTCGACTCCTTCTTTCCCCACGATGTCGGATCGCAACCGACTAGCAGGTAACTGGCGGATGTCCTGCGAAAATAAAAATAGCCATAAGTGTTGCGCTGTGTCAGCGCCTTAAATGTAGGCATACAGCTTATGGAAACGCACATTGGGATGTAGCGCAAATGGAAAGAGCAGTGTCCTTCTAAGGCATAGGCTGTGGGTTCAAGTCCCATCATCCCAATAGGTGTTGTTGCAAGTACACTCCGAGTATGCTTATTACAGAAGCATAGGGGATAAATACACCGGTTAATGTTTATCTCATGGGAACTTGATAGAGCCGCTTGCGGCTGACTAAAAGATCCTTGGGCAGAGGAAAACCAAGTAAAAAACCTCCCCTTGCAGATATGGTGTAATGGTATCACAGTAGCTTGCTAAGCTATCCAGCAGAAATGCTGTCAAGGTTCGAGTCCTTGTATCTGCGTTTATACGAGTGGGAACGCATATCATTGTTCGCAGGGGGATATGCATAATTGTGAGTTGAGATACCTGTTTTAGCAATTAACCATGCTATATTTGCCATGTGTCCGGTTGGTCGAGGGTGCTGTCTTGAAAACAGTCTGGATGTAAAAGTCTCTGGGGTTCAAATCCCTAACATGGCGTGCGTTGCTGAAGGATGCGACCAGTGGTTATTATTGAGAAGTGAAAATACTAGTAAGTAGCTTTGTTGAGATAATGACAAATCCTCTTGTTTTGGAAAGCAATGAAAAAGTTTGACCGTTTCAAGTTTCAAAAAATCGTGAAAACTTTATATACGTCTGTCTGTTGGTCAGAAAGAGGTCTCCAAAACCTCTAACGAAAGTTCGATGCTTTCCGGGCGTGTTTATCCTTATCTCCACTTAGTCTGGCACTACTGCAATAGTTCCGGTCGATGGGAGATGTATGGATAGTCAGTGACAAGTAGGCGGTGCACATTTGGTTATGGCAAGAGCAAGCCATAAAAGGTTTTACGGTGCGATTCCCATGTATAGCTTCAGTGGTAGAACAGCATCCGCATAGGATGTGTGTCGGCGGTTCGATTCCTCCTGCATGGGTTACGTAAAATATGAGGATGAATGGATTGAAAGATTATCAACCACAGACAGAAGCATTACGAAATTTTGGCATAGATGTTTCCAAAGAAGCAGTAGAAAAATACGCTTTGGAAAAATTTGGAAGGATACCGCAAAATTTTATTGAGAGAGATTTTGCGAGAGACTGTAAAGTGATGGAAGAAAGCAGAAGGATTTTGAAATAAAAATGAAGGACACAATATTGTACATCAGTGATAGAGAAGAAAGAGTCGCAAGATTTTTGAAAAATCTTGCGACTAAATTGCTGGAATGCGAAAAAGAATATCTTTTGGATTTGAAACATGACATTTTGATAACAGATAAGGTTGGTGTTGTTGGAAAATCATTTTATGGAAGTCATTTGGGGTGTGGATATGGGTATTGTTTATATTACTGCATCGATGAAACAATTGATAAAAACAGAATGACGGATAAAGATAATCAACAACTAATGGAAATACTGTTTCATGTTAGAGAAGGAGCAAAAGAAGTATCCGAACAGGAAATATTATATATGCTTGATATGAAAGTAGGTGGATGAAAAAATGAGTATGACGGCAGTAATTGAGAGCATAGAACGTGATGCGTTTCGACAGGTCACACCTAAAAACATCGGTAATATTGAAAATGTAAAAATTGAATGTACAACACTGGGAGAAGACCCGATTGTAGTGGCAGATACAAAGGAAGACGAGGAAGCTTTGAAAAAATGTTTTTATGTAAAACTGTCCGAACATCGTTGTAGCAAATGCAACCGCCTGTTAGGTAAATTCAACGGACAGGCTGAAATCAAATGTCCAAAGTGTGGGAAAATCAATATAATCGGAGTAGAACGATGAAATTTTGTTTCGGAGATATTGTTGTTGTCGAGGAAAATCAGATAGGTGTTGTGGTTAAAAGCTGGTGTAAATCACTCTTAGGAGCAGAAGCAAGCCATGATGTGTATGTGAGAACGACAGGACAGATTGTAAATTACCCGGAATCGAAGATACAGAGGTATATGGTACGCCATAAATATCTTGATGAACAGGAAGTCGAGTGGAACAATAATGCCGTATATGGCAGATAAATATAGCATTTCAGAGCACCAGTCGTAGAGTGCATACGCAGAGAGCCAAATTTCCAAAATTTTAGGGAAGGAGGCTCTTTTATATTGGCAAGTCAGAGCCTTATATCGGCAGTAAACAGCTATGACAATTACATACAACGCAAGGGAATTGATGAACAGGTCATTGATGCGTACATACAGGCATTATCGGTTGCATTTCGGTCAGAAAATGATGTTAAGTACGGATTGCAGCAATCAGCAAAAACAAAGTCACTCATTGCAAAATATGTCAAAGAAAAGACAGGCGGAAGAGTTGCTGATTTGGAAGTATACGCAGGGGATAATGATACATCATATAAAATTTTAGATCAATTTTACAATGTTTTAATGTATGAATCAGCGTATCTAGTTGACAGCTTTTTTTATTACATTGAAGTTGATGAAAAAGACCCGTGGAGAAGATTTTATTTTCCAAGAAGAAACGTTTTGAAACCAGTAGTAGGAGCATATCAAGAAATTTACGATGGAAAACTGGATTTTCTATCAGTTTCCCAGCCAAAACGTACAGGAAAGACAACCGGAGGATTGAGACTGGCACAAATGATGGGTGGAAGAGACCCAGACGGAAGTATTTTCGGTGTTGGAAAAGGTGAAGGACTGGTAAAGAGGTTCTACGGTGGTCTTTTACAAGGATTTGAGACTGAAAGTACTTATCAGCGGTTTTTAAGTGTTTTTCCGGAAGCTACAAAAATAAGCAAAGATGGATACAAGAGCGCAGAAAACCTTTCCATAGACCTAAAAAGCAAGAATATCTTTCCAACATTTACTTGCCGACCTATTGATGGCGCAATCGTAGGTTGTACCGAAGCAAACGTGCTTGTCTATATTGATGACTGCGTAAAGAACCATGAGGAAGCAAGAAACAGAGACAGGCTAGAGTTCCTGTGTGAAAAGGTCACAGATGACGTTTTAGGACGTAGATTAGAGGGTACACCTATTATTATCCAGGGAACAAAATACAGCCTGTATGACCCTATTACAGCGTTACAGACCAAGGCTGATGAACTAGGGTGGAGATGGAAAGAGGTTGCAATTCCGGCACTTGACCCTGTAACGGACGAAAGTAACTGGGAAATATACCGTAAGGATAAATGGGGACTTAGAAAGATTTTTACAACGGACTATTATCGGAAAGAGAGAAAACTTGTTTCAGAGGAAACATGGGAATCTGAGTTTCAACAATCACCGTTTGAAGCAAAGGGACGTATGTTTGCTGAAAAGGAATTGAACTACTTTGAAGAACTTCCGATTGACAGAGAACCAGACGCAATCATGGCGGCCTGTGATAGCGCAGATAAAGGAGAAGATAGCTGCTCAATGCCTATCGGTTATGTGTACGGAAACGAGGTCTACATAGTAGATGTTGTGTTTGATAATGCAGGAACACAGTTTACGAAGCCGGAATGTGCAAATATGCTTATTAAGCACAATGTAAAGACTGTGACATTTGAGAGTAACAGTGCCGGAGAATACTTCGGTCGTGATGTTATGGACATTGTAAAGTCGCAGGGAGGAAGATGTAGCGCAAGGTTTAAGTTTAACTGTTCCAACAAAATTACGAGAATGGAAAATGCAAGGGATAATGTAATTCGTGATTATTATTTTCGTGATTTCAAGAAAATGGACAGGCAGAGCCAGTACTACAAATTCATGAAGGAATTAACCACTATGACACGTAGCGGAAAAGTAAAACACGATGATGCACCAGATAGCATTGCATTGTTTGAAAATGAGATGCGTAGCGGATACATAAAGCCAACAGTAATTTTGCCAAGCCCTATATAGGAGGTAAATCGAATGGTGACCAAAGAGGTTTTATCTCAATACATAGATTTACAGGAAGAAATCAAAGAAGTACAGCAGAAGATTAAAAAACTTGAATCGGATATCAGAAAAATTGAATCGGATGGGAATGTTGTTGACAGCGTATCAGGTGGATGCGGGGGCACTGAACATTTCCGTATTGAAGGATTCCCTTATCCAGAGTACAGCAGAAAACGAACTTTGCTTTATTCAAGAAAGGCTACTTTACAGCTTTTAGAGGACGATTTACTGCAAAAAAATAATGAAGTCGAAGAATTTATTGCAAGCGTTCAGGACAGTCGTATAAGACGGATCATAAATTTACGTTTTATTGAAAAATTATCATGGAACAAGGTTGCTGATAGAATCGGTGGTGGAAACACAGAGGATAGCGTAAGAAAAGCATTCGATCGTTACATGGCAAATTAAACTTGTCCGATATGTCCGATTTTTCCGTGATACTATTAAGATGCAGAAAGATTCCAAGATATTTTTCATTTCCTCCTCAGATAATGTGAAGACTCCAGAAATACCGCTTTTATCAGCAAGGGCGGTATTTTTGTGCGCAGAAAAGAGGTATTTATGATTTTTAACCAAAAAATTAGAGTGTACTGTCCGAAATGCGGACGGTTGGTCGGTGAATGCAGTTCAAAATCACATATCGACAAGAAATATAAGTGCCGGAATTGCAATAAGATGGTTGTTTACCATACAGAGACCGGAGAACGTGAGATTAAGAAACCCCCAAAAAGAGATCAGAGTAGTGGAATGACATTTATGTAGGTGATAAAAATGCAAACTGGAAGAATTGTACTTTATACGGATGTAGAAGAAATTACATACAAAAATGTCATTGATGTTTTGAGAAATGCCATGACAGACCATAGGGTAAATGCAGCAAGGATTAAATACCTCATGGAGTATGATGAAGGAAATCAACCACTTAAAAGAAAAAAGAAAGTAAGAACAGAAATTGATTGCCATTGCGTAGATAATGTGGCAAATGAGATAACGGAATTTTGGAGTTCATTCGGCTTCGGGAATCCTATTACGTTGGTTCAGACTGGAGATGCAGAAGATAAAGAAATTGCAGAGGGAGTAAAAAACCTTAATAAGCAATACAATCTTGTAAAAATCAAAACAAAAACACAAGAAATTGCAAGACCTATGTTAATAGGTGCTATTTGCAATGTTTTAATCGACGTAAATACAGAATGGAAACCTGGGAAAGCATATTTTACATATGATGTACTTAATCCAATGACTTCATTTGTTATCAAGTCAAGCTATTACGCAGATCGAAGAACAATGCTTGGAGTAACATTCCGGCATGATAAAAACAGCGGAAGTACATACTACACTTGTTACAGTAAAGACAGCAGATACGAAATTAGGGATATGAACAAAATCATCAATGGCGATGCTGTTGAAGATGATGCTAATAAATGGAAACACGAAGAAAGAAGCGGAGAAAAAAATCCTTTAGGAGTTGTCCCTATTGTTGAGTATTTCCGGTCTTATGATCGTATGGGAGTGTGGGAGCGGCAAATTTCCGAAATGGATAATTTGAATCTTATGATTTCGGATTTCTCCAATGATGTTGACCAAAATACACAAGCTATATGGCACACGAATGATGTTGATTTTCCTACTGTTGAGGAAAAAAACGAAGATGGTACAGTTACAGAAAGCGTAAGAAAGCCAAAGTCTGGTGAATGGATGCAAACATATACGGCATCCGATGGAAAAACACCTATTGTAGAAGCACTTGCTGTTAATTATGACTACGAAGGAATGCTTAACAATATACAGGTACGGAGACAAACAATCTTGCAAAAGTGCAATGTACCGCAAAGAAATGATAATTCTGGTGGCAGTACTGGTGTCGCAATGAGTGATGCTACAGGGTGGAGCCATGCAGAAGCAGCGGCATCAAAACAGCAAATGATTATTGATTCGTGCAAAATGGAAGAGGTTGAGGTTGTGTTAGCAGCTATCAATGCATCTTCCTATGTTCCGCAAGATGATCCAATGAGAAAACTTACAATAGCTGATTTAGAGCCAAACATCAAGCGACAAAAGACATACGAAATGTCAACAAAGGTGAATGCAATGGCTACTATGCTCAGTCATGGATTTAGTCTTGAAGATACTACTGATTCCATCCCGTTTTTCGATGATCCAAGCAAGGTATGCAGCAGAAGTGGGGAAGGAGTTCGCAAATACCAAGAAACTATTTATAAAACAAATAGTCAAAATGCTGGAGAAGGTGGAGATGGAGAGAAAGAACCAAATTCTGGAAGGACAATGCAAGACTTGTCAGACCAAATTTCTAACAGCCCTTTAATTGATAAGAACCGTACAGACAAATAAATATCATGATATCAAGCCATTGGGTTTTCCCAGTGGCTTTTTATATGCCTTACGTCAGAGAAGACGTTAATCGCAAGAACTTAGAGAAAAAGTATAAAGAGCAAGATTAAGAAAGAATGAGGTAAAAATCATGGCAGATGTAACCACACAGACAACAGAAACACAAACAAAAGAAGTTAGTGGACAACAGATTGAAAGCAAACAGCCTACTGTTGAAGAACTCATGGCGCAACTTGCTACAGAAAGAGCTGAAAAAGAGAAGTATAAAAACAGATCTGATAAAGCTAGTTCGGAAGCAGCAGAGTACAAGAAACAACTTCGATCGAAGCAGACTGCGGAAGAGCAGGAAGCAGAAGCAAAAGCAGAAGCACAGAGAATTGCGGACGAAGAAAGAGAGTCCATGCGAAAGGAACTTAACCACATTAAGGCAGTAGCTGCCTACAAGGGAGTTTCTGAAAAATCTGTTGAAAAGTTGATTGATGCGGTTTCAGAATCTGACCATACCGCCATTGCAACTATTATTGAAAACGAAAAAAAAGCGGCAGTAGCAGAAGCACAGGCTGAATGGATGCGCACAAGACCAAGAGTGAATATCGGTGGCGGCGAATACTCTGGTATGACCAAAGATCAGATTATGGCAATTCCGGACAGAAATGAGCGCAGACGTGCTATTGCAATGAATCAAGATTTATTTTAGGAGGTATAAACTATGGCAGCAGAAAACAATCTGATTAAGAAAGATGACCTTGCAAGAGCAAGAGAAATTGAATTCGTAAACCTTTTTGGGTATTCCATTAAAAAGTTGGTAGAAGCCCTTGGAGTAACCAGAAAAATCCCCAAGGCAGCAGGAACCATGTTGAAGTCCTACAAGGCAGTAGGAACTCTTCAAGATGGACTGGTTGCAGAAGGAGATACCATTCCTCTTTCTAAATACAAAACTGTACCCGTCAACTATGAAGAGATTACTTTGAAGAAGTGGAGAAAAGCCACTTCCGCAGAAGCCATCATCGAAAAGGGGTACGATCAAGCGGTTGTAATGACTGGCGACGAAATGCTGAAAGATGTGCAGAAGGGAATCCGTAAGAACTTCTTTGATTTTCTTTCTACTGGCACAGGCTCTGCTTCTGGAAAGACTTTCCAGGCTGCACTTGCACAGGCATGGGGACAGTTACAGGTGCTGTTTGAAGATGATGAAATTCAAGCAGTATACTTCATGAATCCGCTGGATGTGGCAGATTATCTGGCAACCGCACAAATCTCTTTACAAAATGCTTTTGGCATGACCTATGTAGAGAACTTCCTTGGACTTGGCACTGTTATCTTTAACAGTTCTGTACCAAAGGGAAGCATCTATGCAACCGCAAAAGATAATATTGTTCTGTACTACATTCCTGTAAACGGTGCGGATCTGGATGAAGCGTTCACTTTTACTTCTGACGCAACCGGATATATTGGAATCCATGAAACACCGGATTATGACAACATGACCTGTAAGGACACTGTTATTTCTGGCATTGTTCTTTTCGCAGAAAGAATTGACGGCATTGTAGTGTCCACAATTACAGGAGATAACACTCTTGGTACACTGACTGTTACCAGTATTGCAAGCACCACAGATAATGGTAAAACAAAGATTACTGTAAGCCCTAGCAAAGGCGCAGGTAACTCTTATAAGTACAAGATTGGAGAATCCGCTCAAACTGTAACTTATGGAAAATCTGTACAGACGTGGGCTGCATGGGACGGTAGCGAAGAGATTACCGCAGAAACTGGAAAGATTATCACCGTAGTAGAATGCGATGGATCTTACAAGGCAGTTAAGGCTGGCAGCAAGGCAGTAGTAGCAAAGGATGAATAAGAGGTAGCACATGGCAGAATATACGACTTTGGAGCAAGTAAAAATCCGTCTGAAACAATTTCATATTGATTCTGAAAGCTCCGAGGTCGTGTTTGATGACCTTGAAGATAACCCTCTGATTGAGCAACTTATCAGTCAAGCGAAAGCTGACATTGTGGCAAAGAGAATGTACCCGGACAGCTACACGGATGAAAAGATTGCAGAGGACTTGAAGCGGTTTGAGAGCGTGATTGTGAACGTGGTTGTGTATGACCATTCACAGGCTGGAGAAAACTTCATGGCAAGCTATTCAGAAAATGGTGTGTCGAGAACATGGAGAGACCGTGAGGATCTGTTTGTTGGCGTATTTCCATTTGCAAAGGTATTGTAATTAAAAGAAGATTGTGCGTGACCATATTGCTGGTGTCAGCAATATGATTGCAGGCGGCACACTTTAAGGGTGGTGGGCGGTGTGCCAACAATAAGTAACAGGAGATATGAAATGAAAGATTTTTTATTACAGACATACACTATTGTATTGCCTATTTTATTAGGATATATTGTCTGGCTCCTTAAACAACAAAAGAAGGACAGGGATGCAAACAGTAAGGGAACAATGCTTCTTTTGCGTGTTCAACTTATTGAGTATCACGATAAGTACATGAAGTTGGGAGAAATTCCAAGTTATGCGTATGAGAATTTTGTAGAGATGTACAATGCGTATCATGCGTTAGGCGGAAATGGAATGGCTACCAAAATGTACGAGGAAATCAAAGAAATCAGATTGAAGAATGGAGGTAAAGAATAATGGATTTTTCACAAGTAGGAACTTGCGTAGCAATCGTAGTTATCTGCTATCTTGCCGGTATTGGAGCGAAGCTTATTCCGGTTATTAAGGATAATTACATTCCGGTTGTTGTTGGCATTGTCGGTGGTATTCTCGGAGTGGTAGGAATGTATGTGATTCCCGACTTTCCGGCAAATGATGTTTTGAATGCTATTGCGGTCGGCATTGTTTCCGGTTTGGCAAGCACCGGGGTAAATCAGATTTACAAACAGGTAAAGAAAGATGCTTGAAGCAAATAAGCAAAAAATGAAGTATTCCAAACAGGGTGAGAAAGTCACAATCTACGACCGTGACGAAAATGGAAACATTAAGTACATTGAGGTTGACGGTGAAAAGATTCCGGTAGTTTTGAGAGAAGCTATCGGATTTTCTGACCCTGTTCTTTTTTCTGCCAATATCAGCAATAAGTTGTCAGAAGTACTGGTAAAGGAATTTGGTGTTGATGATTCGAGTTCCTATTGTCAGATTGTTACTGATAAAGGATATTTGCCGATTAAGGCAGGAGATATTGTTTGGAAGAAATCTGATGTGGGGCGAGATAGTGATGGACTGGTTGATGATAAGACAGCGGACTATGTTGTAAAAGGTGTAGCTGATGAAGGACTTACAGTTGACCTGTTTTTGCTTCAAAAGACGGTAAAGTGATATGGGAAAGACGATTGAACTAAATCTATTCAGTGACAAGTCCATACAGAAAGCTATTAATGCTCTTAGAGACTACGAAAACAGCTTGACCTATAAATGTAGGTTACTAGCTGAAAAGTTGGCAGAAAAAGGCGTAGAAGTGGCTAGGATACAGGTCACAAGTTTAGATGCTATTTTCACTGGTGATTTAATGCGAAGCATTCATGCAGAGCATATAGGGAACATAAAAGGCGGTGGAATCTGGGCGGTCGTTGCTGATGATGAATCCGCTGTTTTTGTGGAATTTGGTACACTTGGCAGCCTTGGTGGGAAAAAGGAATATCCATATCCGTTTCCGGAAGGTGTTCAATGGAACTACGGAAGTGGTTCAAACATTATTCAGTTGACAAATGGTCAATACGGCTGGTTCTACAAAGGTGATGATGGAAAAGTGTACTGGTGTGAGGGCATGGATAGCAGACCATTTATGTACTTAACAGGTATCGAACTTGAAAAAGATGTAGTGAAAGCGGCATTGGAGGTGTTCGGCAATGGCGGTTAATGAGTATCAATGGGTATCAGATTTTAAAGTTAAGATTGCATCATACTTGAAAATGAAGATACCGCAGAGCCATCCCAAAGCGTATGTAACGAACAAAAGCAAGGATTTGTCGGAACCCACATTCCCTACGGTTTATTTTCATGCCATGCCGTTCACAGAGACAGGACAAGACCTTGAAGGACGGTCTATCAATGGAATCACAGCATCATACCAGGTGGATGTAATTACCAACAAAAGTCAGGAAGAAGCCGAAGCTATCATGGCTACGGTTGCCGGACTTTTCAAGCGTTTGCGGTTTCAGATAACGTCCATGCCGGAGTTTAGCAATACTTCGCAGAACACATACAGAAGCACAGCACGGTTCAGAAGAAACGTAGATGCTGATGATATATTGTAACTATTGACAGAGCCTACTGGCTCTATTTTTTTATGCAAATTTGGAGGTAAATATGGCTACTGGTTTAAAATCTAGAATTGCTTATAAAGAGCCTAATACTAGTGCTGCTACTGGTGAGTATTGGGCAGGAACTTACAAACTGCTCATGAGAGCAAAAAGTATTCCTTCTCCGTTCGGAAGTCAGAACATGGTGGATACTTCTACGCTGGAAGATTTGGTCGAGACACAGGAAATGGGTCGTAGAGCAGCTAACAGTATGGAAGTGCAAGGGGCATTTGAGAAAAAGTACAAGGATGAAATGGTGACAAACGAGGGAAAGAAACTCGATTTCATCATCCTGTATGGAACTGACGGAAAAGGTTCAGAGGGTATTTGCGCATTTATCGGTCAGGAAAGTTTTGCACCGGACGAAGCAACAGACGATCATCTGACTGGAACTGCTACGATTGCACAAGCTACTGTGCCGAAGTGGATTGAAGATAATTACACTGTTGCAGTAACAGAGGATGAAAACGGTTATCCCACAGCAATTACACTGACAAAAAAATAGAAAGTCAGTCAGAAACAAATAGCACTGCCGTGGCTGACTTTGATGAAACGGTAGATGAGCCATTGATTTAGTCAAAAGAGAGCCGTCTTCGGGCGGCTCCTTTCCAACAAAAGGTTGGGGAAAGGATAAATTATGTTGACTGTAAAATTTGGAGAAAAGGAACTTAACATTAAATTCGGTTACGAAGCAACCGTAAAGAACAACATCATTAAGAAACTGGCAAACCTCGAAAAACAAGAAGATGGAATAGAATCCGTAAATAACATTCTCATGTTGCTGCCGGAACTGATTCTTGTTGGGCTGCAGAAATTCCATTCTGATGAATATGGTTTCGATCCTTACAACAAAGAGCAGAAAGAAGCAAAGTTAAGCGAGGTTTACTCCATGCTTGATGATTATTTTGATTCTGATGAATCTGATATTCAGAAGTTGTTTGCTGATGTGCAAGGAGAGTTGCTTGAAAATGGTTTTTTAGCAAAGCTCCTGAAACAGGAGCAGGAGAAAAACCCCAAGAAATCGGAGAAGAAGTCAGAGAACTAACATGGGAAATATACTGTAAAGAAGTGCGCCCTATGTGGCTTTTATACACAAAAGGGTACGGATTTACAGTGAAAGATATAGATTCTTCCTGCCCTGCAGATTTAGAACCTTATGCAGAAGCGTACAAGCTAGAAATGAAGCAGAGAGACAGAGAAATGTGGTCTTGGTTTGGAAATTATGGCATATCTGCATTTGGCGTAGCAATAGACCATTGCTTTAGCAAAAATGCAAAGTCAGAGTATATCAAAAAACCGATCATAGAAGAAAGCAAAAAAAAGCCGGCTTATAAGGAATCCAACGAAGAAATCGCAATATGGGAAATGAAACAGAGAATCAAAGCATTAAGAGAACAAGGATTACCGGAAAGTCCGGATTAAGGAGAAACAAACATGAGTTTAACAGGAATTGATGTGTCCTCATACCAGGGGACGATTAACTGGTGGGCGGTAAAACAGAACGGTATTGATTTTGCTATTCTGAAAGTCATCCGTAAGGATTTGAACCCGGACAAGAAGTTTGAAGAGAACTGGAAAGGTTGCCAAGAGCACAATGTCCATGTGCACGGAGTATATGAATACGGATATATTACAACAGTTGCAAAATCACGATCTGATGCAAGAAGAGTGCTTACTATTCTTAATGGCAGAAAAGTGACAGTATATCTTGATGTTGAAGATGCCGTTATGAAAGGTCTTGGCAAAAATATTATTTCTATTATCAATGCTTACGGCAAGGTAATCACCGATGCAGGATTGCCATTCGGTGTATACACTGGGGAAAGCTTTTACAAGACATACATTAAGCCTTATGGCGGTGTGAGTTATCCCATGTGGATTGCACGGTACGGAAAGAATAACGGAAAGTGTGATGTGAAGTATCAACCGAAAGTACCGAACATGGTAGGCTGGCAGTATACTTCTAAAGGGCGTGTAGGCGGTATTGTAGGCAATGTAGACATGAATGTATGGTACAAGGATTTAGATGCCGTATATGAGGATTCTACAAGCCATAGCAACCCTTATGCAGAGCCGGAAAGACTTCTGTATTACAAGCGTATGGCAATGATGATGAAGGGAAATGATGTCAAGTGGGCGCAGTACGAACTTGTAAGGAAAGGCTTTATGCCGTCTGTAAATGCGAAAGGTAAGACGAACATTGACGGATATTTCGGGAAAACTACTTCTGATGCAGTGAAAGCATTCCAAAAAAGTGTCGGTATCAAAGTGGACGGAAAAATCGGTGCGGTTACAAAGGCATATCTCAAAAAGTGATTTTAGGAGCGGTAGGTGTCACAGCTTACCGCTCTTTTCTTGGAAGTGGTTGACACTTCCTTTTTTTTATTGCGGTAAAGGCGGTGCGGTATGGCAGATATTGATATTGATAATCTTCAAATAAAAATAAGTGCGGATGCGAACAAAGCCAGTAGTGCACTGAATAAACTTGCAAACAGCCTTACGAATTTTCAGAGAAGCTTGTCCATTGATACGTCCAAACTGACAAGTATTTCCAACAGCATACAGAGTATTGCAAATGCCGCAAATTCCATGAATACGAGTGGAATTAAGAATATCTCCACACTGACAAATTCTATTAACAGAATGGGGAAAATAGATACAAGCGGATTAAGCAGAATTTCATCCGCACTGAAGACTTTTTCTGCTGATATGGCAGGAACCAAAGTAGATGGAGTAGGGGATATTGCAAGCATAGCATCGTCAATTTCAAGACTTGGCGGTGTGGCATCCGGCAGAGCGATTACGAACATTCCTTTACTGGCAAAGAATTTGAAGCAGTTATTCACCACTCTGTCTACCACACCAAACGTAAGCGAGAACATTATCCGCATGACAAACGCACTGGCAGGACTGGCATCTACTGGTGCGGCATCAGGTCGGGCTGCAAACTCTTTAGGCAGAAATCTGAACACTTATACGGCAAGTGCAAAAAGAGCCACGAAGAGCACATTCAGCCTTGCAGCGGCTTTCGGAAAATTCTACGCAACGTATTTCCTTGTTATCCGTGGAATTAAAAGCCTGTGGAAATCCATAGAGGGAACTACGGACTATATTGAAGCATTTAACTACTACACAGTTGCTTTCAATAAAGTCGGCAAGGAATGGGGCAAAGACTTTGAAAAATTCGGTTACGACAATGCAGAGGATTATGCGCAGAGTTTCGGAAATCGTGTAAATGAACTGCTTGGTAAAATGTCCGGTCTGAAAGTAGATGTAGACGGTGGATTGATTTCTGAAAGCGGAATGAAAAACCTGGGATTAAATTTACAGGAGATTACCCAGTATGCTTCACAGCTTGCATCTATCACCAACTCTTTAGGGCAGACCGGAGAAGTCACTACGGCAATTTCAAAGTCTATGACAATGCTTGCCGGAGATATTTCTTCTCTGTTCAACGTAGATTTTAGCACGGTTGCAACTAACTTGCAGTCGGGCTTAATCGGTCAGTCAAGAGCATTGTATAAGTATGGTATTGATATAACAAATGCCACTTTACAGACTTATGCTTACAAATACGGAATTGAAAAAGCTGTCTCCGAAATGTCACAGGCAGAGAAACAGCAGTTGCGCTTGCTGGCAATCTTAGATCAGTCCAAAGTGTCATGGGGAGATTTGGCTAACACAATCAATTCACCCAGCAACATGATTCGCCAGTTCACAAACAACGTGAAAGAAGCTGGCATGGTTCTAGGTCAGTTATTTATTCCAGTATTGCAGAAAGTACTTCCTGTTATCAACGGTGTCGTAATTGCGATTAAGAGACTGCTTGTCAGTGTGGCAAATTTACTGGGAATCAAGATTGACTTTTCGTCATTCGGTCAAGGTGTATCCGGGTACAATGAGGAGTTGGAAGATACGGCAGATGCACTGGATAAAGTGGGAACAAGCGCAAAAAATGCTCAAAGCGGAATCAGAGCATTTGATAAATTGAATGTTATTTCTACACCAAAATCTAGTGGAACTGGAAGTGGTGCTGGTGGAGCAGGAATTGACCTTACCAAAGAAATCATGGATGCTACTGCGGAATACGAAAAAGTATGGCAGGAAGCGTTTGATAAGATGCAGAATACAGCTATGGGCTGGGCTGATAAGATAGAAAAACTTCTTGAACCTGTGAAAAAGTTGTTCAAGGATTTGTTCAATGGTGATTTCTTTGAAGCAGGACAAGATTTGTCCGGCATTGTAACAGGAATATTTAACTGGATGTCCGATGCTATTGCATCTGTAGACTGGTACCAAATAGGTCAAAACATAGGACAGTTCCTTGCCGGTATTGATTGGACTGCTGTATTTACATCTGCAGGAAACTTTATAGGACAAGCAATTACAGCGGCAATCGACCTGTGGAAAGGAAGTTTTGATGCCGCACCTATTGAAACCACGATTCTGACGGCAATAGGTCTTTTGAAATTCACTGGTTTGGGAGATATTTTATGGACAGCTATTAAAAAGTCTTTAATTTCGTCAATGGGTGCTAAAGAGGGTACAAGTTTCGGAATTGCATTATTAGGATGGATAAAACGTGGGATAGCAAGCATTTCAACAAAAATAGGACTTGTAATAGAAGGATTATTTAATGGAATGTCATTTAGCGAAGCAATAGCCGGAGCATTTGGTGGTTCAGCATCTTCCATAGCTGCATTTGCAACAACGTTTGCAGGAATAGCTTCTACTGCTGTTGGGGCTGTAACAGCAGTAGTAAATTTTGTAAAAATGCTAAAAGAAGGTTTTAGCTGGTTAAATGAGATATTTATGGTTATTGGAATCGCTTTAGCAGCTGTTGGAGCCGTACTTTTAGGAGCACCTGCATTAGTTGCCGGAATTGTAGCAGCGGTTGTAGCAGCAGTTTCTACGGTAGTAGTTGTAGTAAAAGACCATTGGGAAGAAATAAAAGAATGGTTTTCTGGAATTCCAGAATGGTTTTCAGAGAAAATATTCACTCCAATAAAAAATAAAATAGGGGAAGTAAAAGATTTTGTTTCTTCTGTATGGGGAAATATTACTACATGGTTTGAAACAAATATTGCAACTCCTATAAAGAATGTATTTCAAGGAATTTATGACAGAGTTAATCAGATTTTTACCGGATTATGGATTGTTGTAAAAGCAGTTTGGATAATATCATCGGAATGGTTTTCAGAAAATGTTATAACTCCTATTGTAAATTTCTTTACAAATTTATGGAATAATGTAAAAGAATTGTTTTCATCTTTATGGGAAAACATAAAGTCAATATGGAGTGTAGTATCTGAATGGTTTAGCACTAATATAATTGAGCCGGTTTCTGAAAAATTCACAGAATTTGGAGTAACAGTTTCAAATATTTTTTCAAGTGCATGGGAAAATATAAAAACCATTTGGGGAAAAGTGACGGATTGGTTTTCGACAAATATAATAACTCCTTTACAAAATAAATGGAGGAATGCAATAGAAATGATTTCCGGATTTTTCACAAACTTGTGGGACGGAATAAAATTAGGTGTAAAAAGTGCAATGAACGCAGTACTTGGAAACATAGAAAGTACATTGAATTTTATCATAAGCGGTATAAATTTTGCATTAAAAGGATTTAATAAAATTGTTTCTTGGGGTGCAAATATAACTGGAGACAGTTGGAGTGGAGTAGATTTAATACAAAATGTTACCATTCCTCGATTTGATACCGGTGGTTACGTGCCAAGCCGATACACAATGTTTATGGCAGGAGAGAACGGTGTGCCGGAGATTGCCGGAACGGTAGGCGGTAAAACAGCTGTTGCCGGTGGAGTTGAAATCACTGGAATCAAAGATGCTATTAATTCCACGGCACAACAGGAAATTGCACTTCTGAAACAGAATAATCAGCTACTGCAAGGAATCCTTGAGAAAGAGTTTGGAATAACAACAGATCAAATTGGAATTGCCGCAAGACAATACGGTCAAGAGCAATTTAACCAAAAACACAAGAATGTATATGTATTTTAACACAGACAGCACTCTGGATGGGTGCTGTCTATTTTTATGCAATGAGGCGGTGAGCGTATGTCAGCATATCAAGGATGGCTTTTAAAAATTGGAGATTACGTTATTGACCAGTCAAGATTTATAGCCGCTGAAAGTTATCAGCCAGCTGTAAATATGCAGGATGTAGACCCGTGGACTGATGCAAATGGATACGTACATAGAAATGCTGTGGAGCTAAAAGCATTAAGTGTTGATTTTTCTACACCTGCGATGCTGACGGATGACGATTTGCAAGAGTTACTGTCCGGGATACGAAGAAACTTTATTGATGCAACGGAACAGGGATGCAATATCACGGCATACATTCCATTTTTAGGTCAATATGTCACACAATATGGATATATGGCTGATATAAAGCCTACAATCTACGGAACTTATGACGGAGAGATTAAATACAATCAGATAGAATTTTCATTTGTCGGAGGTGTAGCGAATGAGTAACTATACCTATGCGGATTTGTTTGATAAAAGCGCATCCAAAAAGGAAATCACGATTGAAACAGAGGACAAGTCTGTAAAAATCACCAACAGCGAAATCCATTTTGAACAGTTTGAATTAAAAGAAATCCTATGTGATGATGATTACCTTACATTTGGACAGTGCAATGCATCACAGTTAAAATTCAAAATTTCCAACGTGTTCACAAGCATGATTGGGAAACAGATAAATGTTTCTGCTGTGATTAATGGACATGCTGACGCACCGTTTATTTTCGGCAAATACAGGGTTGTTTCTGACAAGCCTACAGATGATAAGCGTTACCGCAATGTGACGGCTTATGATGCCTTGTATAATGTAGGAGAAGCAAATGTGGCATCGTGGTACAACAGTTTAACTTTTCCGCTTACACTTAAGGCATTCAGAAATAGTTTTTTTGCTTACTTTGGAATAGAACAGGTAGAGACTACGTTAGTTAATGATGACATGGAAGTGGCAGAAACCATAAAACCAAGCGAACTTTCTGGCCAGACGGTCATGGAAGCAATCTGCTCGATAAATGGATGTTTTGGCCATATTAACCATGATGGAAAATTTGAATATGTTTTCCTTAAAGAAATAATATCCGGTTTATATCCACATAAAGGATTATATCCACAGAAAGGATTATACCCTAGAAAAGGTTCTGAAAAAGAAAAGGTTACTGGTGGAAAATACAAATCAGTTAAATATGAAGATTTTGTCTGCCAAAAAGTTACAAAAGTGCAGATAAGACAATCAGAAAATGATATTGGTGCAGTTTACCCGGATACAGAGATTACCGAGAACGACAACAGTTATATTTTGCAAGATAATTTCCTTGTTTATGGAATGGGGGCAGATGCCCTAGAAACGGTTGCAAGAAATCTGTATGAGGTTATTAAAGTTGTAAAATATAGACCTTATAACTGTGAAAAAATAGGAAATCCTTGTTTGAGCCTTGGAGAAGCAGTCAATGTATATACGGCTAAAGAAATCATAGAAAGCTATGTGTTGAGTAGAACGTACAAAGGAATCCAACAACCGAAAGACACCATATCAGCAAGCGGAAAATCTCCAAAGTACAGTGAACAAGTAAATGGAATTAACAAAAGTATAATTCAACTCCGTGGAAAGACTAATGAACTAGAACGGAATGTAGAAGAGACCCGGTCTGAGATCAAGGATGTAGAGAGCGGATTGGATACGAAAATTACGCAAAATGCAGGAAAAATTGAAGCAGAAGCGAAAAGGGCAACAGATACAGAAGTAGAATTGGCAGCGGCAATATCTTTGCAGGCAGACCAAATCAAATTAAAAGTATCAAAAGGTGATGTCAGTTCTCAGTTAAGTGTTGAAAGTGGACAGGTAAGTATTTCTGGAAACCGTTTTGTATTGGAAGCAGATAACTGTAGCATATCAGCAGATGGAACTATAACAGCTAAAAACGCAGTAATGACTGGTAGTTTTAAGTCTATAGGGGAAGACGGAAGTTACACAGAAGTATCATCAGGTGAAATTAAATTTTATAACGAACTATTGCAAAGCACAGGATCTATAAAAGGATTGGGACAATATCTTACTATTGATGCTTCAATGGTAAGTGTAAGCGGAATTTTAGTGGTAGGAAATGGAGCAACATATGATTCACAATATGTAAAAAACATATCAACAACTTCTCAAATATTGGGCAGTAAGACAGTACTGACAAGTGCCACATTAAGTGTCACAAAAAATTATATAAATGGAACCGTATCAGATGTATCTTTGGTAACACAAACAGCCAATGTTGCTGATTATCCTGGACATAATGTTAATTTTATTACAGGAGTTTCATCACTTGGAGGTTTGCTCACTGCAACATCTGGAATTGTCACACTTATGACGTAGGAGATTTATTATGGTAAAAAAAATATTTATTCTTCAAACGATTATTGGAAAAACAATGAAAGAAGTAATGGAAGAAAGGCAAGAAATTCAGCAATATATAGCTTTTACCATTGGAATTTCCACGTTTACGGAAATCAATGCCACATTGTTTAGCACGGAAGATGGCGATGGTTTTGAAGAGTTTATGAAGCAACTGATTGACATGTCGGATACAGTGGTTGCACAGAGCGGATATGAGGTATCTGAACTGTGCAAAAATCTGTATGCATATGCAGAAGAGCAAGGAAAAGAAATCTATGTAAGGGAGAATTGATATGGCAGCAAACTTTGAGATTAAGAAATTAAAAAGCAACCTTGTGACAGTATTAAATCAAACACCGTTGCCTATCGAGGTGAAAAGGCTTGTACTGTATGAAGTGTATTCGGAGACTAAACAGTTATCAGATATGCAGATTATGAAAGAGGAAAGCGAGGTATCTGCAGATGGTGTTGAATAAGGTTTATACCAGAATTAACTGGGAAGATTACCCCAGTGAAAACACGGATTTAGATGCATACAATCTTAATCAGATGGATTCTGCTATTGATGCGTTGGACAACCGTATCATATTACAGGATGCCTTAAAAGTAGACAAGTCTGCAATAAACGGAAACATTTCTGATTGGACTATGGATAAAACAACCGGTGTTATTACTATTACAAAATACAACGGTGAAAAGATTATTTTTGACCTTAATATTGAAAAAATACCTGTTGGATTTTCCATGTCTGATGACGGAATCATTACCATGACTACAGAAGATGGAACACAGTTTACGGCTGATATTGGTTCTATGATTCCGGTGTTGACATTTGAAGATTCTGCAACCATAGCTGTATCCGTGAATGGTACTGGAAAGAATAAGACTTATTCTTTTTCAATCAAAACAGGATCAGTAACAGATGCTATGCTACAGCCTAATTATTTAGCAGATATTAGAGTAGAATCCGCAAATGCATCTGCTTATGCGCAATCCGCAAATGCAAAATCTGTATTGGCTGAATCTTATGCCATAGGTGGAACCGGAACAAGAGAAGGAGAAGATACAGATAACGCAAAGTATTATATGGAGCAGGCAAAACAGCAAACAGGAGGTATACCTACAAAAGTTAGCGAATTAGAAAATGATGCTGGATACATTACAAAAAAAGTTTCTGATTTGACAAATTATTATGACAAAACCACTGTTGATGAAAAAATAGATGCAATTCCAAAACCAGATTTGACAAACTATTTGACCAAAACTGGTGATGGTAGTAATTTGACTGCGGCGTTTGAAGAAGCAACAACTTTAGATGAATTAACGACAGGAGAAAAGTTATCATCTATTTTGGGAAAAATTAAACTGGCTGTAAAAAACATTAAATCACTTATAGGCCTTATCGGAACTACCGATATTTCGACTATTGGTGACGGTACTATCACTGGGGGATTAAGTGATGTAAATGGCAAGTTACAAGTTATATCCATCAGCCCTAATATCACCGCACCGGCAAATGCATATACATACTGTGACGTACAGATTCCTGATGGATATAGGGTTTACGGTGTTAATACTTTGAATAATTCATTGGCTATTCAAGCTACACCGAGTGAGTTTGCAAATGTCAAAAGGGTGACCTTTTATAATGCATACTCAGAAGACATCCACATAGGACCAATTGATATGCTTATTTATAAAAAGTAATAATATCGATTATTTTCTTTTTCGATAAGTTAGTCGATCCTATCAATTTGCACACACATACCGTTGTCTCCAAGTATTCTGATAACAGAATCTTTAGGCGCAAAAAATATTGTTTTAAACTGAACGTAATTTTGAACATCAATAGGGTTAGCTCTAAATGATGCAACAGCTATACCGTTTACATATGCATGTCCCCATCCATAGCCATTTGAGCTATATAAGTTTGCTGTAAACCAACCATCTGAAGGAACAGTATATATTTTATCAAATTGCGAACCTGTTCCATCATTTAATACTTTTACAGCGGATTTATACGTAGGTCTCACAATTAACTTGCCATTTACAGAAGCAGTCATAAAAAATATTTGCGAAATAACAACAAAAAAGAGCATGGTGTAAAAGCCATGCTCTTAATCTCTTCATCTGATTCCCCAGTCACCGTCATTATTTACGAAACCAACCACATATCCTATCATGTCATCAATTATGTGCTCCGGAAGTATACTGTTCGGAGACATGAGCGAAACATATCTCCATTTTCTAACGCCATATTCTATTATATGGGTTTTTACGGCAATTTGTATCCCACCATTACTGGTCACAATACATCGTTCACCGTCTTGTGGTTCACGATCTGCGGAAAGGAGAATAATTTCCCCTGGAAGATAAAACGGCATATAGTAGTCACAGGGAATTTTCAAACCGATATAAGTCTTGGATTTTATATCTTCCGGTAAATTGTCTATGCAAATAGGTTCTACAGCGTTTGTGGTGGCTATAATTCCATTCACAAGTTGCGGTTTGAGGACAGAAATATACTTGTGTGATTTTTCAAAACTGGAATAGATTTTAGCTTGGTGACGGATGAAGTAACGGATAAGGTACAGAGAGTGTTCCGGCAGACTGCGACATATCTTAACAGATTCTAACATCTTATCTTCCATAGTGCCGCAACCTACCAGTTCATCTACGCTGATTCCAAAGGCTCTAGCAAGCGCAACAGCGGTAGATAGCTTCGTGTCGTTAGAATTACCGTATAGTAGTGAATTAAGCGTAGAATAAGGCAAATTAGATTCATCTGCAAGCTTGTACACTGTCATGTCCGGCTCATTAAGAAATTCGTGGAGATTCCCACGAAAACTTAACATATAATTTGCACGGTTGACTGATAGATGTGTCGATATTTCTTTGATTCGGTCTTTTTTCATCATGTTTATTGTCCCCCTTTCACATGATACACTTGTAACATCCCTTGAAACGAGGGACATCAAGTTCTGGCGAGGGCGGTGTTTATTGGCGTTTTCACCGTCCTCTTTTTGTTGATATTTTACAACAATAAAAAACGTGAGTCAAATATTGATTATTAAGAACATATGTTCTATAATGTGCTTGTTCGCTACTTTAGATTGTGTGGAGAATTAAAGAGAGAGGGGCGTGGTTACGATGGAAAAAGAAATGACAAATGAAGAATACAGAAAAGAGTTGTCAAATATGTTTGGAAGCATAAATGAAAACTATATTTTGCAGTGGTTCTATGAATTTGTAAAAGAAAAAACAAGAGGTGAATAATCACCCCTTGGTATATTTATCGTAAAAAGCTTCCGCTTGAAACAAAAGCATATTGAGCATTTCTGGTGGAAGCTTTTCGGCAATTTTAGCAAGTTTCATCACATCATAATTTTTGCTTATTCTGGCTATAAAAGCTCCGTTCATGTCTATGTAATCTCTATTTAATCCAAATGATTCTACAAAAGTGTTTATATTATTTTCCGGCACAAATCCCTTGTTGATAATCTCAACAAGGCATTTCTTATAATAACCCATTCTGTCAATGAGATTAGTGCTACCAACATTGTTATAAATATAATCAGAATATCGCACTTCCAAATAATCAGTCAAATCATTTTCGAAGTCAAATGTTCCATCTTCTAATTTAATTTTATAGTCTACTCGTTTTTTTATAATATCCTTATATGGAACCAAGTCTATATTTAATTTTTCTGCTGCTTCTATAGTTTTATGAACATTTTCGTGAATAGCACAATCAAAGTCATCAAATGGATTGTATTCTGTTCCACATTCTTCACAAACAATTTTATCAGTTTTTCCCATTAAGAAGTCCATAGATACTCCAAAGTATTCACAGACTTTTTGAGAGGTCTTCGGATCTGCCATAGAATTTTTCTTTTTCCATGTGCTTAAAGTAGAAGAGTTAACACCAGTATCTTTACCAAACCTATATGGTGTAATTCCTTTTAATTCACACAATTTTTCGAAAGTTTTGTACATAATATCACCTCTTAAAAAATATTTCGGCATAACGAAATAGACTATTGACAACTTCGGTTTAGCGAGATATACTATGTACATACCTCGGCGAAACGAAATATAAAAATAGTTTCTAGAAAAATACTTCGTTAAAAAGATGTAACTCGTTCGACAAAGGAGATTATATCACTAAACCGAGGTATATACAAGTATTATTTACGGAAAGGAGTGATATTTTGGCACAAATGTTTACTTGTGAAGAGGTAGCAGAGAGATACAAGGTAAAAGTCATTACTGTTTGGGAATGGATTCGTCAAAAAAAACTTGGGGCAATCAAGTTAGGAAGAGAATACAGGATCACAGAGGATGACCTTGTGGCATTTGAAGATTCAAGAAGAGTTAAAACTGAATAGAAAGGAGAAGTATGGAAGAATTAGTAAAAGTTGGAACAAAAGAGTTGCCTGTTATTGAATGGAATGGGCAAAGAGTTATTACCACCGCACAGTTGGCAGATATTTATGAAACGGATGTTGATAATGTAAAGAAAAATTTTCAGCGAAATGGTGATAAATTCACAGAAGGTGAACATTTTTACTTACTTACGGGGGAAGAGTTAAGGACTTTTAAGAACATGGTGACAGATTGTCCCCTTGTCGGAAAGAATGCAAATCAGCTTTATCTCTGGACACGCAGAGGGGCAAGCCGACATTGCAAGATGCTTGGAACTGACAAGGCGTGGGAACAGTTCGATGTTTTGGAGGAAAATTATTACAATCCGAAAGCACAACTTGATATGTCCAAGTTGTCACCGGACTTGCAGATGTTTCAGAAACTTTTTAATTCCGTAGCAGAACAGCAGTTAGAGCAGAAGAGACAAGCAGAAAAGGTAAACCGCATAGAGCAGACTGTCTCCAACATGAAAGATATTTTCACGAAGCCTATCGGTGACTGGAAGTCGGAAATAAATGGAAGGATACGGGAGATTTCAGTTAAGAGTGGAATTGGATATCAGACATTATATGGACAGCTTTACGGTGAACTGGAAACGACAGCACATTGTAGCTTAAATATGCTTCAAAGGAACAAGATAAATAAGATGAAAAAGGCAGGTAATAACGAAACAGCTATTAAAAACGGCACAACTAAGATTCAAATTATTTATGAGAAACCACAGTTGAAAGCAATTTTCGAGGGAATCGTAAAGAATTACGCAATGAGGTACTGCTCATAGAAAGGAAAAAGGAATGAGAAACAAATTTTTGAGATTAAGCAACAGAGTAATTACATCAACAGACAACAAAGGAAAAGCAATGTATTTTACGAAAGTAGACAGCGCCGCTACATTCCAGAAGTTGTTCCATGATGAAGAAGCTTCATACGGTGTATCTGTAACAGATATTGAAGTAGATATGGGAAGTGGAGAAACATTTACAGATGCGATTTTAATGACACATAGTGCAGAAACAGAAGATGGCTCAGATATGTTTTTGGATGTCATTATCAGCGATTTACTGGGTACGTTTGTATCCGAATGGTATTAAGCCTATGAGAACAACAATAAAGCTGTTTCTTCCTATTATAATAGCACTCTCCATCACATTTACATCTACGGCACAGCCATCCGGCAGTTTTATCTCCGAGGAAGCGCAGGAATCGTGTGTAAAGTACGGTGAGGAATACGGCATCTGCCCGGAACTGCTCATGGCAATGATCGAGAAAGAATCTTCCGGCAGACCGGATGTGGAAAGTGGCGGTTGCAAAGGTCTGATGCAGATTTCAGGCAGATGGCATAAAGACCGCATGGAACGTTTGGGAGTGACGGACATTTACTCCGTGGACGGAAATATCCATGTTGGAGCCGACTACTTGTCGGAATTGTTTGAAAAGTACTGTGATGTAGGAATTGCCCTCATGGTTTACCACGGTGAGAAGAACGCAGATACAAAGACAGAATTAAGTGATTACGCTGACTGGATTCTAACAAGGAGCGCAGAACTGGAAAGGATGAATGGAAAATGACGAACAGAGAGAAGTATGCAGAACAAATTCTTGATATGGCTGTTAATACCATTTCAATAGCTGTTGATAAAGAAGGAAAACCGTGCGATTGCAATGCAATACGCTGCTCAGATTGCACGTTTATCGGTGGAAGGTGCAGAAAAGGGCTCAAAGAATGGTCAGAGCAGGAATATGTAGAGCCTACGGTGGATTGGTCGAAAGTGCATGTGGATACGAAAATTCTGGTGAGAGATTCAGAAGATGGACGTTGGGAAAAAAGACATTTCGCAAGATACGAAAATAATATTGTTTTTGCATGGGACAGCGGTTGTACATCTTATTCTGCTAACGGATACTATAATGTTTCAACTTGGAAGTATGCCAAACTTGCGGAGGAAGATGTATGAGTGCCAAAAGGCGGTTTACAGTCAAAGGAGTAATCGGAAGATTCTTATTTAATCCTAAAGAGTGGGAAATCGACCGTGAAACATCATTTTACTACCGACTGGTGAACCGTGAGACAGGAATGAAAAAATGGGTAAGAAAGGAGTATTTCCATGTTGAAGAAAGAAATTATCCCTATCGTCCGTGCGAATGAGATTTTGATTGCAGGACTGTTAGATGCAGGAATCTTGTATATCGGAGATGACAACATGATTCACGCAACAGAAGACTGAAAGCCGGAGGAATGAGGAAATGGAAAGGAAAATCAGAAAAATCTTGGTAGAACTTGGGATGAAACAGTACTTGCCTGGATTCCAGTACATCATCGAGGTTGAAATGTTGATGTTTGAAAATAGAAACAGAAGACTTTCTGAAATCTACCGAATTATCGGGGAGGAACACAGCACAAAAGAAAAAAGTGTGTATCAGGCTATTAAGTGGGTAGTTGGCAATATTAACACAACAACAGAGTTGTACAAGAAAATCAACGAGACAGACAAGCCGGTATCAATCTATATGTTTGTAAATTCATTGTATTTGTATCTTTGGGAGGATAGGAAAAATGAGGATTAAGCACATCTTTTTGCAGAATTTCTGTAAATTCTATGGCTATAACACACTGGACACAGATATTTACGACCGGACAGAGATTTCCGGAGCGAATGAAACTGGAAAGTCCACAATCAAGAGAGCAATCCAGCATATTTTTGGCTGCCGTGACGAGAACGGCAAAGAGATTAGCGGAATCAGACCGCATGACAAAGACGGTAACGACATTGACGGTGACATTACCGAAATGGTTACGGTGGAAGTAGACGGAGAAGAAAAGGTCCTGAAAAAGGTTTGTCGGAAGAATTACAACAAAAAAGGTGAGTTCACAGGAAATGTGACAGACTACTATATCAACGACATTCCTAAGAAACAGGCTGATTTTGACAGTTTTTTGGAAGAGTGTGCTTGTGATAAGAACAGATTTTCTCTTTGCATCAATGCCATGACACTGTTGCTTAAAGGCGGTACAGAGCAGAGAGCAATTCTTGCTGATATGTTTGGTCAGCACAGTAATGATGACATTTGCAATCAATTTCCGGAGTTTGAAGAATTAAGGGCTATTCTGCAGGACGGCACGGTTGATGAACTGAAAAAGCGTTGCAATACACAGTTATACGGTACAAGGGGAAGAAATGGAACCAAGGGCTTGCAGGACCTGTTAGATGAAATTCCGAGCCGTATTGACGAGGTGAGCCGTCAGAGAGTGGATATTGACCTTGCGGATCTGGAACTGAAAAAGAAAGCTTTACTGGATAAGCTGTCAGAGAACATTAAGCAGCAGACAGATACGCAGAACAGCATGATTTCCTACGATAAGCTTTCAGATGGAATTATTGAGTTAAAAGGTCAGTTGAGTGCATTGCAGCAGAAAGCAAATGAAAAACTGGATGCGGACAGAAGAGAGAAGCGAACAACACTGAATCAGATTCAGAATGAGCATCAGAAAGAGTTGCTTAAGGCAGATACCATTCGTGAAGAGATCACTGCACTGGAAAAGCGTATCGCACAGTATGAACAGAAGAGACAGGAATTGAAGAAGAGTTGGGATTTGAATAAAAGCCTTAAATTTGATGAAAATTCTCTGATTTGTTCCTACTGTGGACAGGAATATCCGGAAGAGAAGAAAGAGCAGTTAAGAACGGAGTTTGATGTACATAAGGCACATAAATTGGAACTGATTACCAAAGAGGGTTCTTCCTGCGCTGACCATATCAAAGCGGATCAGACAGAATTGGAACATAAGCGTGAGGAACTGAAAAAGACCGAGGATGAAGTGGAACGGTTGGAAAAAGAGATTGCCATTGCTGATAATGCCTTAAATTCCATTCCGGCAAGCGTGGATATTTCCAACACAGAAGAATACAAAGCTTTCCAGTCACAGATTGCAGAGAAAGAAGCTTCCATGAACAAATTCACTGACATGAATCTTCTTAGATTCCAGTTAAAATGTGATGAAGAGCAGATACGCAAGGATATTTCCGTGGTTGATAAGTCTTTGGCGAGTGTAAGCATTAACGAGAGTGTGGATAAGCGTATTGCAGAACTGGAACAGGAGCGCAAGAATATTGCACAGAAGATTACGGATGTGCAGGCACAGCTTGACCTGTTAAAGAAATTCAGCCGGAAGAAGAACGAACTGTTGGAAGCTGATGTGAACGAGTATTTGGAGTTCTGCCACGTTAAGATGTTCAGACCGCTTGTGAACGGTGATACCGAGGAATGTTGCGACTTTATCTACAAGGGAGAACCGTACAGCCGGAACATGAACCACGGAGCAAGGATTCTGACGGAAATCGACATTTGCAATGCGTTTCAGAAGCGGTGCGGTGTGGAATTGCCTATCATGGTTGACGATACCGAGAGCCTTGACCCTTGGAAGATTCCTGATGTTGACAGTCAGTTGATTATGTTTCGCAGAAGTGATGATGTGAGTTTGAGAGTGGAGGAAGTGAAGAATGAGTAATGAAGCAGAGAAACGCTACATTGTCGAGCGTGAGTTTGAACACGTAGGGTATAAATGCGTTGTGATATTTGGAAATATGGCTCACAGGTGCGGATATGTTGGCATTCCAAAGAATCATACGTTATACGGAAAAAATTATGATTACCATCTTGAAATTAAAAAATCAAATATTTGGGGCAGAGAAGTAAGTGGCATTTTCCCTTTGCTTGGTGCTTACATGGATGAAGATGAAAGAATCCGCATTGAAGCATATTTCCAGTGCCACGGTGGTATTACATACGCAGGCGGTGGAAAAAATTCAAATTATCCTATCAAAAGTGATTTATGGTGGTTTGGGTTCGATTGCGGTCACGCTGGAGATAAGGCGGATTTTGATTATGCAATACAGAAATTCCCAAGCCGTAAAGAAATTTATCAGATGCAAAAAATGATAGAAAGTAAATTTCCTGTTGGTGTCGATGTCGTTCGTTCAGAAGAATATGTTGCTGATGAATGTAAGAAGTTGGCGGAGCAATTGAAAGAGTTTGAAAGGAATGAAGAGAATGCAGATTAAGAAAGAGACAGTCATTTCTGTTTTGACAACAAGCGGAGAAACAATCAATGTCGGTGACACCGTGGTTTTTAATGCAGAGGGCAAGTGCTACACGGGTGTTTACATGGGTCTGACAGATCGTGGAGCATTGAAATTCAAGGGAAAGATTTCCGGTACTGATGTCACATGGAATGTAATGCCTAAGAGCATTAAGGAGATTTGCAAGGCTGATGTAAAAGTGAAAAATGATGAATTTGGCAAGTTTATGAACGAGCCGGAAAGCGAGGAATGAATCATGGGAAAATTTAAGGTTGGAGACAGAGTAAAAGTAAACAAGAATACTGTTACAATCAACAGAAGAACTGTAGGGGAATGCGGAACAGTCAAAAAACTCTTGACGGATAATTACTGTTCGGTTGAGTTTGACAAATTTGTAGGTGGTCATGATTGCTGTGGATTAGCCAAAGATGGGTACGGATGGAATTGCGTAGAAGATGCGCTTGATTTAGTGAAACATCAGAATGAAACCATTGTCATCTACCGTAACGACAACAAAGTGGTTGCACTGGACAAGTCCACTGGCGAGAAAGCAGAAGCAAAATGCAATCCGGCTGATGAATTTGATTTCCGTACTGGTGCTAAGTTGGCTTTTAATCGACTGATGGGCGAAGACGTGAAGCCTGATAACGGTGTACGGGAGGTGAAGAGGAAAGCTAAGGTAGGTGAGTACGTCAAAATTGTGGATGCGAAACCTTATCTTATTCCCTATAAAAACGGAGATATATTTAAGGTTATTTCTACATGTAAATCTGGAGTTGAAATTGAGAAAGATGGAACACCAGTTACAGAGGCATGGCACAGAGAGTACGTTGTCCTTGAAAACTACAAACCGGAAGAAAAAGCGCAGGAACATAATGACAGCGAAATCCATGTCGGTGACATGATAGAGGTAACACGAAGCGGTGGTTGTTATTCAACGTACGATACATGGAGTGGACTTGGAAGTTATAGGCAAAATTTTGTTAAGGGAGTTTCTGTTGAAGACGGAATGGTTGCAAAGGTTTTGAACATTGCGAAGCATGACAGGATGCATAATTTTCGCCTTGCACTTATTCAGAATCCCAAAACAAGCCAGGTATTCATCATCAAAATTGACGGCATCAAAAAAGTAGAAAGGTAGGTTACAGTATGGCAGACGAAAAGAAGCAGGAAAACACAGGAATTGTGGAATACGAATCAAATGGGGAAATTGTAAAAATTTCCTCAACAACGGTAAGAAAGTACCTTGTAAGCGGTGATGGAAACGTATCGGATCAGGAAGTAATGATGTTTATGTCTCTTTGCAGATACCAGCATCTTAATCCCTTTTTGAAAGAAGCATACCTCATTAAGTTTGGAAACAATGATCCTGCTACGATTGTTACCGGAAAAGATGTTTTTACAAAAAGAGCAGATGCAAATCCGAATTATGCAGGAAAAAAAGCAGGAATTATTGTTCAAAAAAAAGATGGTTCCGTGGAAGAAAGAGAAGGATCTTTTGTCCTTAAGGACGAATCTATTGTAGGAGGTTGGGCTAAAGTGTTTATAAAAGGAAGAGAAACACCGGAGTACCAGTCAGTATCTTTCGATGAATATGTTGGAAGAAAAAAAGATGGAACAATCAACGGTCAATGGTCTAAAAAGCCTGCAACAATGATAAGAAAAGTTGCTGTTGTACAGGCATTAAGAGAAGCTTTTCCGGATAAATTCCAAGGTTTGTATGCGCAGGAAGAATTTCCTGATGTTTCCGATGTGAAACTTGATGTGGAAAAAGTTGCGGCAGAGGAAATTCAGGCAAACGCAAATTCTGTTGATTTTCCCGATGCAACTTTTGAGGAAGTCACCACGGACAGCACGGAACAGACCATTGCCAGCGCAGAGACACCGGATTGCTTTAAGTAGGAGGACACCATGAGAATTATATCGCAGGACGGAACATTAGACATTCCTTATGAACAGGTGATTATTCAGAGATTTAATGGTGAAATTTACTTTCTGAATAAGAACCTCACAGGTGTAGAACACCTTTGTAGTGATATGGTTATTGCTAAATATTCCACAGATGAAAAAGCGGAAGAAGCAATGAAACAACTTAAATATGCGTATCTTTGCCATAACAGAGTAAAAATTGAGAGGGAGTATCCAATTTGTGATGATAAGACACAAGAGGGAATTGGAGGAGTTTATACTTTCCCACAGGATGATGAGGTAAATGTATGAAGCTAAAATGTTTAGGCTCCGGTTCTTCCGGTAACTGCTATCTTCTGACTGCAGATAATGGCGAAACACTTCTGGTTGATGATTGGTGGTGAAAAAATTGGAAGAAGAATGGAAATGGATAAAAGGATATGAGGGAATATACCAGATTTCAAACCTTGGAAATGTGAAAAGTTTTCACCATTCAGAAAATGGAAAAATGTTAAGCATTAAAAACAAAAGAGGTTGGTATCTTTCGTTCAGAACAACTGAGAAAGATGGTACGCGCAAAACACTTAGAGTACATCAAGAAGTAGCAAAAGCATTTATTGGAGATGTCCCAAAAGGTTTTGATGTACACCACAAAGATGAAAATAAGCAAAACAATGCATGGTGGAATCTGGAAATAATACCAAGAAAAGAGCATTTATATATTACTATGTCAAAGCATCCTGAAATATATGAAAATATGAATATTAAAAATATATACGGGAATAAACATGTTTTGCAATATACGGATGACGGATATTTTGTAGCAGAATATGTGAATGCCAAAATAGCAGAAAAATACACTGGTGTTTGTAGCCGGAATATTTTGCAAGTTGCCAATAAAGAAACTTTTAATGAAAAAGGAGCAATAAGAAAACAGGCTGGTGGATATGTTTGGAGGTTTGGTAATGAAAGTGAGGTGATGAAATGCTCAAATTGAAATGTTGCGGTTCGGGAAGTTCTGGAAACTCATACGCATTGATTTCTGATGGTGAAATTCTTCTTATTGATGCAGGAATGAAAATCATGGATATAAAGCGTATGTGCGACTGGAATGTGTGCGGAATAGTAGGTTGCATAGTTTCTCATGAGCATGGTTAGGAGACCATAGTTTATCCGTATCAGACCTTGAACACATGGGAATAAAGGTGTGGCAACCTAATTCAGACCATTCAGAACGTGAAATACAGATGGGAAAATTCCACATATTCTGCTTTCAAGTGCCACACAACGGCACAGAGAACTACGGATTTTTGATTATGGTTGACGGTCAGAAACTTCTGTATCTGACAGACCTTGAATATTGCCCTTATGTGTTCAAAAAACAGCGGTTAGAACATATGCTGATCGAGTGCAACTATCAGAAGAAATATGTTGACATGGATGCACCGAATTACGTTCACAAGGTAAAAGGTCACTGCGAACTGGAGACCTGCAAAGGAATTGTCGAAGCGAACAAATCAGATGCCTTGCAAAACATTATATTGTGCCATTTGGGCGGTGATACAACCGATGCTGATGAATGTGTCGCAGAGGTAAAAAAGATTGCTCCATTGGCGAATGTAGACTATGCGGCAGCAGGCAAGGAATGGATTTTACAGAATGGAAAGGAGTGCCCGTTTTGAGTGGTGGAAGTTTTGGTTATTTGTGCTACAAGGATGTCAATGAGCTAATGGAGCCGTCAAGTATCTCCAACCTTGAAATTATGGTGCAACACTTACAGTTGTACGGTTACGAGGACATAGCACGAGATACACAGCGGTTGATTGAGTATATCCGGTCGGCAAGTATCAGAATTGAGGTTTTGAGCGAGAATCTTAACGGTGTTTTTCATGCGGTAGAGTGGTATGAGAGCGCAGATATTGGCAGAGAGACCATGATTGCAGAACTGGAAAAGTACAGAAATGGTGGTGCGAATGGCTGACACATTTTATAGACCACTTACACCGCAATTAAGAAGTGAAATAATGCAGAGCATTGATTCTAACATATCCGAACTGAATACCTGTCAAAGCAATGCTTTAGTCAATATGCAAAAAACAGGATATGGGGCATTGAGAAATATTATAAATGCCTTGCCGGACGGATATTTGATTCCATTTGAAAGGCGGTGATGTGGTTGGCTGATTGGAAGAATATAGCAAAAGCAAAATCCATAGAGAGAAAAAATCGTGAAAAAATACTGGCGGTTAATCCACACGTGGACGATGGAAGTGGAATTTACTTTCTGACAAGAACAGACGAGGATGGTTTTCGTTTTGCGTATGTGGGACAGGCGGTACATATCTTGCAGAGACTTTCCGGACACCTTAATGGGTACCAGCACATTGATTTATCCATGAAAAGCCACGGATTGTATTCTGCGGAGAACATACACGGTTGGAAAATCGGATTTCTACATTATCCGGTAGGAGAACTGGACAAGTGGGAGCAGTACTGGATTAAGCGTTATGCGGACGATGGTTATCAACTTCGCAACAAAACAGCCGGTGGTCAAGGTGATGGAAAGAAGAAGATCGCAGAGTATCGACCGGGAAAAGGATACCGTGATGGACTGGCACAAGGCAAAATCAACCTTGCAAGGGAACTGGCGAACATTGCCGACAAGCATCTGGTCATCAGTTTGAAGCCTGAGAAGCAGAACAATTCCGTGTCGCAAAGACAATTTGTTCGGTTTATGGAACTTTTGCATGGAGAAAAGGATGGTGAAAGTAATGAATAAAACAGACTATGAAGTACTTTTACAATACGTTGAAGAAACTGACAAGGAGTTTTATGAATCTCTTTCTACTCAAAAACAAATTATGTATCTTTGCTATCAATATGGAACTGAATCTTTTAAAAAATACTTATTTAAGTATAGATTTCAGCAAGTCTGCAATAAATTAAAGGAGTTTTTCAGAAAATGGTGAAATACGAAGGTGAATGCTGCGGATGTGCAACTGAAGCTTATCCATGTCTCGGCAATAGGTGCCCGAACATAAATGTGAAACATTTGTATTGCGATGATTGTAAGGAAGAGGTAGAGGAACTTTACGAGTTTGACGGTGTACAGTTTTGTAAGGAATGCCTGTTAAAGCAATTTGAGAAGATTACATGAGCGAAAAAAATTACGATTGTAGCTGTTGGAATGAGTACCCAAACACAATGCACTCAATCAACGGACGTACTCACAAACCGTATCAAAGTGGTAGATGGAAATGTGTTGATTGCTACGAATATGTAGGAAAATCAGAATACGGTGCTACTCATTGCAAAAGGAAAGAGCCAGAACTTGAAAAGAGGTGATACATAAAATGCCAAAACGATATGACAATCCGCAGGAAATTTTGAAAATCATGCGGCAGACAGAACTTTTGAAACAGTCTGCGGAGAGAAGCCCATTTACCGGAATACTGACACTGTTCTGCTATACCTTGTGGAAAGACTACAAGTACTCACAGACGAAGCTTTATGACTTCTGCGGTAAATTCACCGAGTACAACGAAAAGTACGAGAATGAGCCTTATACGGAGTTACAGAGTAGGCTTAACGATTTTGCAGACTGGACGATTGAGTACAAGGAATTTACCGAAGCTGATTATCCACATTACAAGTCGGTTGTAGCGCAGAAATGCATCAGGGAACAGGTCAGATGTAACAACCTTATCAATGAGTTGTCCACAAGGTACATCCTATATGGAATGGTAATTCTTATGGAAGATGGATTTAGTAAGAAGAAGCTGACGAATTTCAAGGATAAGTTTTCTGACCACATGGACAAAGCAGGAGACAAGTGCAACGGAAAAGATTTTATGGACTTGTGGAGAGAACTGGTGGAAAACACCGGAATCTATATTGAGAAGCCTATTTTTGAGTAAGGAGTTCTAAATGGCAGAAAAACGAATGTTCAGCGCAAAAATAATTGAGAGTGATGCTTTTTTGGATATTCCTGCTACGGCTCAAATGCTTTATTTCCATATCTGTATGAACGCTGACGATGACGGATTCGTGAATAATCCACGGAAAATCATAAGGATGTGCGGTGCTTCTGATGATGATTTGAAAGCATTGATAGACAATAGATTCCTTTTATCTTTCGATAGTGGTGTTATGCTTGTAAAGCACTGGCGCATTCACAATTACATTCCACCGGATCGTTACAAGCCGTCATGCTACGTGGACGAAAAAAGCAAAATAGGTTTGAAACTAAACGGAGCATATACTACGGATCCTAAAAAGATGGTTTCCCCCGTAGAGGGAAATCCAAAGAAGAGTTGCTACGACAAAGAAATCAAACTTGATAAGAGGTGATGCAAATGCAGATGACAGGTTATGAATTGTTGGCGAATTACGAAAAAGCAGATGACAATGACAAACAGATTCAGATTCTTGCGGATTTGAACCACATTCCGGTTGACATGGTGTGTTTTGTGATTGATAACAGTGAGAAATTTGATACTTCAGAGACACCATTGTCTACAGAAGAATTTACAAAGTGGTGTGAGACGGAACTTGACCGTGTGGATGCTCATATCCATGCACAGGAAATATATTATAGAGAACTTTGCAATGTATACAGAATCGCAAGTACATACGGGAAAAGGAGTGCAAAATCGTGAGCAGAGGATTTCACAGTGACGATGAATTACGGGAGATGGAAGAGCATCCAGGAGAGATGTCAAGGCATATCGGACGGACGAAACCGTATGACTGCAGTTATCCGGTGATAGCGGAGAGATCAAAGATACATGCAGGAAGAAGTGAGAACCATGAAGATATATGCCGTGAAGAATGACAAGGACAGCTACCCGAATATTGGGGATGGGCTGTTGGAGGTCTCAGAAAGCCGACCGACATTCTTCCGACTGGTGGGTAGTACCCGGCATTACCCTTACAGAGATTTTACTTTTTATGACTGTAACGGAGTGGCGATACCAAAGCAGTTTTTGAGAGCATGAGAAAGGAGCAAGGATGGAGAGACTGACAACTAACAAGAATGTATCAGATATGGGAATGGTTGAACTGGCACTTAATTGCTGTTACATAGCAAAGGATGGAAGTGGCAGATACAGAGATTATGAGATTGATATGGACGAAAGAGATTTCGTAAGAAAACTCACAACTACTTTGGTAGGAGAAGATTTGCCATTGCAAGACGAATCTTTTGACGAAGAAATGATGGACAACCTCGGGATTGACCCGTTTGCAGACGTAAGAGGTCTTATTGCGATATTCTACCGCAATATGTGGTCAATGGCAGAGTTGAGGGAAAAGTTGAAACGATATGAGGACGCAGAGGAACATGGAAGCTATGGAAAGTGGATTCCGGTGAGCGAGAGACTGCCGGAAGATTATGTTCCGGTCAATATCACATGGGTAAACCACAATCCGGATCCTTATTATGCAAGCATTAAAGATGTACCGTTCACAGCAACTGGTATCTGCTACAAGGGGAAATGGTACTGGTATTCGGTAGTATGTGAAGATTATCTCAAGGAATACGGAGAAAGATATGAAACAGACGCTGTTGATGCTGATATCGAGGTTACAGCCTGGATGCCACTGCCGGAACCGTATCGGGAAAGTGAGGTAGAATATGGCAAATAGGAACACACTGCATAGCAACAAATTGGATGCTTTTCGCAAATGGCTTATCAAAACCGGATGGACGATTGAAGAACCGAAAGGTATATGGGAAGTATTAAGAGCGAAAAAGGCAGGAAGACAGAATCCCTTGATTGTCTATCAAAAAATGAACAAAGAGCATTTAAGCGTGCTGGACAGAGATATTGATGTCATCAAGAGATTTTTGCAAGAAAAGTAGGTGGAAGATGGTGAAATGTAATAACTGCAAGAATTTAGAAACAAAGGATAACGGGTTTGATGCGTACTCATGGTGCGAGAAAATCAACGACTGTCCGCATGAGGACATAGAAAGAGATTGCGAGCACTACTCCCCTATGACCAACGCAGACCGGATCAGGAGCATGACGGACGAAGAACTGGCAGATTTTATTATCAATTTTAACAACCGTTTTGGTGAGGAATATGAAGGAGAACAGAGTTTCCTGTCATGGTTGCAGAAAGAAAGCGAGGAATGAGGATGCAAGATAGATATTTATTCAAAGCAAAACGAACTGATAACGGGGAATGGGTAATTGGAAATCGTATTGATGATGGTGTAACAGGACAAGTATTTATTCATGCAGTTGGTAACTCGGTAAATGAGAGTGATAAGGTCGGAGAAGAAGGATGTTTGCAGTTTGTGGCATTTGAGGTAGCCCCAGCCACAATCTGCCAGTGTACCGGACTTAAAGACAAGAACGGCAATCTGATTTGGGAGAATGATATTGTTGAATATCGAGATTGCACAACAGAGCGTTATGTCGTTGCTTATGAAAATGACAAGGCATGTTTTGAGTATCAGCAATATGGTTGTTCGATAATGAATTTTGATGAAATGAGCAGTGTTGAGGTAGAGGTTGTTGGCAATGTGTTTGACAACCCGGAGCTGTTGGAGGTGTAGGAATGACAGAGAATGAAGCAATAGCTAGATTTAAGAGTTGTCAGGAGAATGTTGGAAAATGTGAAAAGTGCAGATTCTATAGTTGCTGTGGTATATACGATATGGAAGATACGGCAATCAAGGCGCTGGAAGAGGTGCAGCAGTACCGAAAGATAGGCACGGTGGAGGAATGCCGGGCGTGGAAAGAGAAGCAGAATGCGAAGAAAATCATCTCATTTGACTATAACAACGGAACCGTTAATTATGGATGTCCCGTATGCAAGCGGAAAATCATATCAAAGATAGACGGTAAGTGGTGTGGTGGCACATTTAACGAATATTGTGATAGATGCGGTCAGAAATTAGATTGGAGGGCGAACGATGGGAAGATTGATTGACGAGAATTTACTAAAGAAAAATTGTAAGTGTGCAGGCACATTTGAGAATAATTTTCAATGTGTAAGTTTAAAAACATTAGGAGAGGTTATTGATGCACAGCCGACCGCCTATGACGTGGACAAGGTTGTGCAGCAGTTGGAAGAAAGAACATCGTTTTTGAAAGACTGTACAAAGTATGGAAATCAGACAACAGATCAGCAGTCAAAATCCTACGACACTATGATGATGTATGAGGTCAAGGATATGGTAGATGATTTGTTGGAGATTGTAAAGGCAGGTGGAACAGATGGCAATTAAGCCGATTTTATTCAATACAGAAATGGTTCGTGCGATTCTGGATGGGAGAAAAGATGCAACGAGAAGAATTGTAAAAGGCTTTATTCCTGATGATGCAGTATGGGGATATACCGCTTTTACACCTAAAGGGTACATATCGTGTAGAGGTACATTTGCAGATGGGTATGGAGAGAAATTTTTTAAGTTGCCTTGCGAGCCGGGCGATATCCTGTATGTCCGAGAAACATGGAAAAAGGCGCCGAACGGATACTATTACTACGAAGATTGGCAAAGAGATGACATTGCCGATGTTACAAAGTGGAAACCATCCATCCACATGCCGAAAGAAGCCGCACGTATCTGGCTTAAGGTTACGGATGTTAGGGTGGAGCGGCTTAAAGATATGACAGATAATGACGCTTTGAAAGAAGGTGCGGAAGGTGTCAGATGTGACCATGCCGGATTAGGAGCCTATGGATGTACGGATTGCATGAATACTGGATGGCTTGAGCCGCCCTTGTTGGAGTTTATGGGTATTTGGAACAGCACTATCAAGAAATCCGATCTTGACCGTTACGGTTGGGATGCTAATCCGTGGGTGTGGGTTATCGAATTTGAAAGATGCAAGAAACCGGAGGAGGATAAACGATGCGATTGATTGATGCGGATGATTTTATAAAAAGGTTCCGCTACGGGGAGGCGGATTAGATGGCTAAGGCAATGGGTGTCAGCCCTATCACAGATACTATTTACTATGGCAATCTGAAAAATGATAAATGGGTAGGAAAAAAGGAAGACGTTACCCAAATGGCAATCAAGGCTGTTTTTGAGTGGTTTATGCACAAGCACGAACAGAACTGCCCTGATGGAGAGTATCAGATACGTTTTCCGGGAATACCATATGTGCTGACTATGAAGAAAGAAGAAAAAGGTGGAGCAGATGCAGAACATTGATTACACCGCCCTGTATGCCGATAATGCGGACTTTAAACGCTACGTTGACCGCTACTGCGTAAAGCACCGAATCAGCGTTGCAGAAGCCTTACAGCATTACCTGGTGCAGATGGCGGGGATACAGTACAAGGAACAGAGTGAGACAATAGTTAGATAAAATCAAGAAAGGAGCCGAGACTCTGCGCAGAGTGAAGCATATGCGGTCTCCTTGAAAAAAAATGAAAAAATTAAAATGTGAGATTTACAGAGATTCAATGCAGAACTATAAGAAATACGCAATACCTCCGGCACAGCTTATCATTGCAGATGTTCCGTACAACGTAGGAAAAAACTTTTATGGCAGTAATCCCATGTGGTACAACGGCGGGGACAATAAGAACGGAGAAAGCAAGCTGGCAGGCAAGGCGGCATTCAATTCTGATTTCAACTTCAATCTGTATGAGTATTTCCATTTCTGCTCAAAGATGCTGAAAAAGGAAGACAAGAATAGCGTTACCAGGGGAAGAAGTAGCAACAGTCCTTGCATGATCGTGTTCTGCTCTTTTGAACAGATGCCTACGCTGATTGATGCCGCCTATAAACATGGATTCGTCCATTACCTACCGTTGGTATTTGTTAAAAATTACAGTCCGCAGGTGCTTAAGGCAAATATGCGTGTGGTTGGTGCTACTGAATATGCTCTTGTGTTCTATCGTGACAAGCTTCCGAAGTTCCGGAACGGTGCAAAGGTTGACGAGGACGGAAAGACGATCCGTGGCACTGGGAAAATGATTTTTAACTGGTTCACATGGGAGAAAGACGGAAAAGATATTCCGAAAATTCATCCGGCACAGAAGCCTGTAGCGGTGTTGAAAAAACTAATAGAGATTTTTACAGATCCCGGTGATGTAGTGATTGATCCTTGCTGTGGTAGCGGTAGTACCTTAAGAGCAGCCGCGGAGATCGGGAGAAGTGCATTCGGATTTGAGATTGACCGCAACTTCTATCAGAGAGCAAAGAATGAGATGATTGTCTTTGAAAGAGATAATCAGATTAGTTTTGAGGATATTCCGGGGGTGATGCCGTAATGGATTTTGGATATTACAACATGGATTGCATGGATGGGATGAAAGAGTTCCCGGATGGTTACTTTGACCTTGCGATTGTGGATCCACCGTATGGCTTACATGAACATGGTGGAAAAAATAGGAATACATATGTTAAGCAGAAAAATGGAACAAAAACATATGTAAAGGACGGTCAGTACGAAAACAGAGGGTGGGACAATGAGCCACCCTCTAGGGAATACTTCGAGGAATTGTTTCGGGTATCCAAAAATCAGATTATATGGGGATGCAATTACTTTGATTTTACTTTGGCTGGCGGTCTTATCGTATGGGATAAATGCAATGATGGTTCTGACCAGTCGGATGCAGAGGTGGCATTCTGCAGTCTGACTAAAAGGATAGACATATTCCGGTATATGTGGCGTGGAATGTTTCAGGGGAAGTCCATTACTGAAGGAACTATTCAGCAGGGGAATAAGGCGTTGAATGAAAAGCGTATCCACCCTACACAAAAACCAGTGGCACTATATGAATGGCTTCTGAACCGCTATGCAAAGCCCGGAGACATTATCTTGGACACTCATGTAGGCAGTGCCAGCAGCTTGATAGCCTGCTACAGAAGCAACCATCCATATGTCGGATTTGAACTGGACAAGCATTATTATGATTTATCCAAAAAGAGATTAGATGCAGAAATGGCACAAATGCGATTATCTGATTTTATGCCGGAGGTGATGCCATGATTAACGGAGAACTAATCGTTGACAACTTCGCTGGCGGAGGGGGAGCATCCACCGGAATAGAGATGGCAACCGGATACAGTGTTGACATTGCCATTAACCATGATCCGGAAGCTATCCGGATGCACAAGGCTAACCATCCGAACACAAAACATTATTGTGAGGATGTGTGGCAGGTAGATCCGGTCGAAGCCTGCAATGGGCATCCGGTAGGTCTTGCCTGGTTTAGCCCGGACTGCAAACACTTTAGCAAAGCCAAGGGCGGCAAACCGAAGGACAAGTTTATCCGTGGTCTTGCGTGGGTAGCCTGTCGTTGGGCTGGGCTGGTGAGACCAAGGGTGATCATGTTGGAAAACGTGGAAGAGTTTAAGACCTGGGGACCGCTTAATAGACGGCATCATCCGATTAAGGCAAAACAGGGTAAAACCTTTGAAAAATTTGTGCAGCAGCTTACAGATTTGGGTTATGAAGTGCAGTTCAAGGAACTGATTGCCGCTGACTATGGTACACCCACTATGCGCAAGAGATTTTTTATGATTGCGAGGTGTGATGGCAATCCGATTGTATGGCCGGAGCCGACACACGCACCGGCAGACAGCGAAGCAGTTAAATCGGGACGATTGAAGCCGTATGTGGGGGCATACACACAGTTGGACTTTTCCCTGCCGTGCCCCAGCATCTTTGACACCTCGGAAGAAATCAAGGAGAAATACGGGATCAGGGCGGTACGACCGCTGGCACCGAAAACGATGGAGCGGATTGCACGTGGAATTAAGAAATTTGTTGTAGATAATGCATATCCGTTTCTTATCGAAATAGGTTATGGAGAATCAAAAGGGCAAAAGAATCCGAGAGCATACAGCATTGAGAAGCCTTTGCATACCATTGTAGCAAAAGATAAGAACTTCTTGGTTGCTCCGATACTCACTCAATACCATTCTTACGAAAAAGACGGATTGAGGGGTCAATGCATAGAAAAGCATATTATGACAGTAGATGGATCTAATCGGTACGGATTGGTTACCTCATTCCTGCATAAGTATTATGACGGTGGCTACAAGGGAGCAGGAGAGAGCATGGAGAAGCCATTGCCGACAGTCACCTCATGGGACCATAACAGTGTGGTGACGGCAAACTTGATCCAGATGAATAATCACTGTGACGGCCGGGACGTGAGGGATCCAATACCTACAATTACAGCCGGCGACGGGCACTTCGGAGAGGTTAGAGCCTTTTTGATTAAATATTATGGGGATGCTACTGGTCAGGACATTGAGCAACCGCTTGATACGGTTACGACCAAAGACAGATTTGGGTTGGTGACAATTGAGGGCGTGGATTATCAGATTGTAGATATTGGACTGCGGATGTTGGAACCCAGGGAATTGTACGGATGCCAGGGATTTCCGGACGATTACATAATTGACCATGATTACACCGGCAAAACCTATCCGAGAAGTGAACAGGTGCGCAGATGTGGCAACGCTGTTTGTCCGCCTATACCGGCAGCATTGGTCAGAGCAAATTTGCCGGAACTGTGTGTGGCAGAACGCACACCTAACATGATGATTAAGGCAGAGCAGACCGGACAGCTCCGGTTTGCATAGGAGGTATACATGGGAAAGAAGAGACATTTAACACCGGCAGAAATCAAAGAGCAGTGCAAGCGGATCGCCCGGGAAAGCCGTATGGCCGACCGGACTCCGTGGACTGCAATGGGAATCATGCTGTCGTATGTGATCATGCGCAAGGAGGGATTCAAGGGGCAGCGAATCTCCCGGATCGCGAACAAGGTAAATGAGATGGAGTCGGAATGGGCGAATGGAAAGGTTGACCTGAAAGAGATTAGCCAGCGGCTGATGGATAAGGCTGGATGGTCCATTGAGTATAAAGCCTATACCGAGGATGACATCACCTCCCGGAAAGGATCCTATCAATACTGGCTGGACAGCAAGCAGATCGCACCGCAGAACACCATAAATGAGCAGGCAACAAGGTATATGCTGTTTTTCTTCACGGCGCTGATGGACGAATATGGATTCGGCAAAGACCGGCTGACCCGGGTCGAAGAATACATGAATGAGCTGTTACTGTCATATCAGCAGGATAAGACCACCGTCAGAGAGTGGTCCCGTGCATTATTCACGGAAGCCGGGGTGGTCATGGAGCCGCCCGTGGATCCGCTGACACAAACCGCAGGCAGCATAATGACCGGCTGATTTGAAATCCTTGGAAGAAAGTAAAGCCAAGAACTAAAAAGTGAAATTGAGATTTGAGTTGTTGCTTGGGAACTCAAAAGAAAGTTACCAGCAAGTTAAAATCCCCCGATAATACGGGCAGAAATCGAACTGGTAAATTTTCTTTACTAGTTGGGCAAATGAACTACCGAGGAAAATTCGGTAGTTGGGAAAATTAGGATTTAGTGGAGGTAGCGGAAATGTGTGATCTTAAGTGGGTAGAAGTTGATCCGGAACAGAATGACTGGGAAATACAATATGATTTAGTTGCCTATGATGGTAATGTCACCATAGGCAGTATCGTGTACTGTGGATCAGAAATAGGCTGGCAATCGGTTATAGAGGGACATATGGATTATTTGGCAGCAGAAACACTGGCAGAAGCCAAGGATGAAATGATTTGTGCATTGGAAAGTCATTGCGATGATCAAATAAACTATTATAAGGATCTGCAAGAAAGCATTGATGATCTAAAATGAAATAGAGGGTCAGCCGTTTGACCGTTCAAGATGACCTTATAAACTTCTGAGACGGTACCACGATATTTAGCCTTATGTCGATAAACGAAGGACGGTTTTGCTGTTTTTGCGATAAGAAAGCAGCATTTAAAACTGAAAGAGAGTATAAAATGTCACGACTTATAACATATCAGTCCGGTGGATTTACGAATTACGGAATCAGCTATCGAAAATATAGTCCGGAAGAATTGGAGGAAAGAAAAAGTATGTGGGTAAAAGGAAAACCCGAAAAAAGTGGAAATTATAGGGTTAGATATCACGGAAATGAAGGAAGGGATGATTATACCACATCAGGTGGTGGGCACTGGTGGAACACCGCTTCATCGAATGATCAGGAACAAGTAGAATATGATCCTGAAAGTTTCAGAGAATTATAATGCGGTAAACTGAAATTTAGCGAAGGAGACTGGCTTATGAAGTTGTCAAAACTGACTAAGCCGGAACTTGATGAAATCTTCCGGAACGCCAATTTTACGGAAGAGGAAGAGAAAGTGTTTTGGGATTTGTCTAGGGGAATTTCTCAAAAAGAAATATCCTTTAGACATTCCATTTCTGTAACTACTGTAGAAAGAAGAGTGAGGTCTATAAAAAATAAACTTAAGCGGTTAGAAGGTGATATATTTGGAACTTTCTGATATGGAAATATTGCAATATGCCGTTAGCAATGGTATGATTGACACGGAATCTTTGCAAAAAAGCATTGAAATGAAAAAGAAAGAGGAGTATCTGAAGAAACACCAATACGCAATCAACAAAGGCAAAGACGGATACTGGAGAACTTATTTGCCGGATGAGAAAAAAGGAAGGAGACTTGTAAAAAAGAAAAGCGAGGAAGATCTCAAAGAAGAAGTTATTGAGTTTTACTACCAAAAAGAGCAAAACCCAACAGTTACAGAAGTGTTTTACGAATGTGAAGACCGGAGATTGTCTCTTAAAAAGATATGTAAAGCAACATACGACAGAGACGAGAGATATTTTCTCAGACACTATGGAGAGTTGGGAAAGCGAAGAATAAAATCAATATCAGAAGATGAATGGGGGGATTTTTTAGAGGAAGAAATTGCCGATAAAGAGTTGACACCTAAATCATTTTCCGGTCTAAAAGGAATTACAAGAACATTTCTTAAAAGAGCGAAAAAACGCAAACTTATTGATTTTAATATCGTAGAACTGTTTGATAATCTTGACGTATCTGATAGTGATTTTAAAAAAGTAATAAAAGAAGACTATGAAGAAGTATTCGACGAATATGAAACTGATGTAATGATTAAGTATCTTGTCAGCCACCTTGATACTTCTAATGTTGCAATATTGATTATGTTTTTAACTGGAGTACGTATCGGAGAAGTTGTAACATTAAGGCATTCCGATTTTTCTGATAATACTTTTAACGTTCGCAGAACGGAGACGAAGTATAAAGATGAAAACGGAAACAATGTTGTTGAAGTAAAAGAGTATCCTAAAACCAAGGCAGGAATCAGAACAGCAATTATACCGAATGATTATGTATGGATTTGCGATAAAATAAAACACATGAATCCGTTTGGAGATTACATTTTTACCAAAAATGATATCAGGGTTACTGCACAGGCGGTTAGGCAAAGGCAGAAAAGGCTTTGCAGGAAATTGAAAATTTATCCAAAGCCACCGCACAAAGTAAGAAAGACATATGGAACTATTCTTATGGATAACAATGTGGATAAGAGACTTGTCATGGATCAGATGGGGCATACAGATATTATGACATCAGAAATACACTATCATAGGAACAGGAAAACCATTGAAAAGAAATCGTCTATTTTGAGTAGTATCCCAGATTTACAGGCAAGGTGATTTGACTACTATTTTTGCGAAAGTAGTCAAAAGTAATCAACAAAAAACACCTAGAAAGCCAGTAAATATGCGGAAAGTAAGAGGAACAGAGTGGGGTTCGAGCCCCCTTGCTTCCACTCGAAAAAGCTGATAAAATGGGCATTCCCTGGCAATGGGTAGTCAAATAGTAGTCAAAATAGTAGTCAAGCCTAAAACGAAAGGAGTTTTTTGCAAAGATTCCAATAATTTTATAGTGAATGAAATGTGACGGATACATGACGGGTAGACCGTCTTTTTTTATGCCAAAATTTAAGCATAAGGAGGAATGACCTTATGGCAAAATTCAGATTTTCAGATGAGGCACTGGAACGTATTTTTAGTAAAGAACAGATGGGAAGTGTACCACTTAAATATCAATCAATCGTAGTCCATGCCGCAGAGGAAGTTATAGGAGAACTTGGTAATGCTTATGAATTTCAGTCCGTTGGGACTTTTGAACAAGCCGACATATCAGACACTTGATGAAGTTGAAATTGCGAAACAGATAGAATCAATGGAAGAAAGGGAGAATAGCCATGCCGCAGCCGATTATGAATCCAAACTATTTCAATCCGCAGTATAGAACACCTATGTACGGACAGTTTATGCCACAACAGGAGCAATTCCAACCACAACAGTTTATGCAACAGCCACAGCAAAACGCAGTACAGATGTACGGTCGCATTGTGCCAGCGCAGGAGTGCATAGCACCGAATGAGGTTCCTATGGATGGCAACACAGCATTTTTCCCCAAACAGGATTTGTCGGAGATCTATGCTAAATCCTGGGGAGCAGACGGAAAAATCTATACAAGGCTCTATAAGCCTGTTTTAGATGCAGACCCTAACAATTTACCGTCAGAAACAGAAAAGACGAAATTTGACCTATCAGACGAAGCCACAGCGGTATTTATGAAGCGTTTTGATGAACTGGAGCAAAAGATTGAGCAGTTGAAATCTTCGCAATCGCAAAGAAAAACTTCACAGGCACAAAGAAAGGAAGATGCTGAATGAATATGATGAACCATATGCAGATGCCTAAAGGGATTGGAAATCCACGGCAAATAATTCAAGGGATTATGGGAAATAGTCAGATGATGCAGAATCCCATGATTAGAAATGTAATGGGAATGGCGCAAAAAGGTGACATATTAGGTGTTGAAAATTTTGGTAGAAATATTGCCAAGGAACGTGGCATAGATTTTGATTCCGAATTTGAAAAATTCAAGCGTCAATTTCCTATGAAGTAGATACTAAATTCTTGCAAGATTAAGTATAAAAAATCTTATATGGAGGTAAAAATTATGTTTGAGAGTAACAATACTCCCTTTACCATGCCTGTTATGCCGGCTAATGGCGGATACGGTAACAACGGTGCATGGGGTGACGATGGTGCCTGGTGGATTATTATTTTCGTCCTTTTCTTTGCTTTTGGCGGTTGGGGCGGTAATGGATGGGGCGGTAATGGCTCTAATTCCAGTTACTACACCGATTCTGCATTGCAAAGAGGGTTCGACACCCAGTCTATCATCGGTAAGCTGGACGGAATCAACAACGGTCTGTGTGACGGATTCTACGCTGTAAACAACGGTATGCTTACCGGATTTAATGGCGTAAATACCAACATTTTACAGACTGGCTATGGTATCCAACAGGCTATCAATGCAGACACCGTAGCAGGAATGCAGAATGCTAACGCTTTACAGGCACAGTTAGCACAGTGCTGCTGCGATACCCGTGAAGCTATCCAGGGTGTGAACTACAATATGGCAACGAATACTTGCGCATTGCAGAATACCATGAACAACAACACTCGTGACATTATCGACAGTCAAAATGCCGGTACAAGAGCAATCCTTGACTACTTATGCCAAGACAAGATTGCAACTCTGACAGCAGAGAATAACGATCTGCGCAGAGCAGCTTCACAGGATCGGCAGAATGCACTTCTCACTACTCAGATGGCGGCTCAGACACAGCAGATCATCAACACTGTGAAACCTGCACCTATTCCTGCATATCAGGTTCCCAACCCTAACGTATATTACGGATGTGGTTGCAACACTGGTTGCGGATGCTAAAACTGCATATCGAGTAACTTAACCTTATGGTTATGTCTGCTATGCAGAATTACTGACAACATGGGGCAGACTACATGGTTTGCCCCTATTATTTTGAAAGAGAGGTATTTATTATGGCTGAATATACAGCAGTAGCATTACAGACTGTAGCAGCAGGAGCGGACGTTGCCTTTACCGAAACTGCAGTGAATGGAAGTGGTTGTATCACTCATAGAGAGGGATCCGGAATTGTGAAACTTAGAGGTATCACTAATCAGTGCCGGGCAAGATTCCTTGTAAGCTATTCCGGAAACATTCAGATTCCCACTGGTGGAACTGTTGGGGAAATTTCCCTTGCGCTGGCAGTAGACGGAGAACCTTTACAGTCCACAAGAATGATCGTAACTCCTGCAGCTGCAGAGAATTTATTTAACGTTTCTGCACAGGCTTACATTGATGTTCCTCGTGGATGCTGCAGCACGGTAGCAGTTCAGAACACTTCCACACAGGCTATTGAGGTACAGAACAGTAATTTAATTGCCGTTCGTGAAGCGTAGGAGGTGGAAATCATGGATGTTAAAAGAATGCATGAAATGATTGAAAAACTTTCTGAATGCGCTAAAACGCAGTTTGACAAAGGAATTGACAAGGTAGATACTTGCGAAATGGGAAAAGTCATTGATATGATTAAGGATTTATCCGAAGCCATGTACTACCGGGAACTGACAAAAACCATGCAGGACTATGACCCGGACGAAAACATGGAAATGTTTGAACGGTACGGTGACGGTGGCAAGCGTTTCTACGACCATTACCGCTATGCTGATGGAAGATTTGCACCTAAAGGGCATGGAACGTACCGTAGAGGATATGAGGAACCGCCTTATTATCACATGACACCGGAAATGTATCACCGTGACATGGACAGAGACATGGGAAGAATGTACTACACTGAATCTTCTGCATCTACTGGTCCCATGCGTGATGCAAGAGAGGGTAGAAGCGGCATGAGCCGTAGAGCCTACATGGAAAATAAGGAACTGCACAAAGCTAACACTCCTGCGGACAAGGAAGCAAAAGTGCGTGACCTGAACACCTACATGGCGGAATTGGCAACGGATATGTCCGAAATCATCAATGATGCCACACCGGAAGAGAAGTCTGTCCTTAAAAGCAAGCTTTCTGCACTGGTAACAAAAATCGGATAACACACATAAGGGGCTTATTTAGCCCCTTTTATGTTGGAGGTGGTAAGATGTTCACGATAAATGGAATCGTTTGGAATTTAAGGCTTGTAGAACCACACAGCACTATGTTAATGCGTTCTGATAACACATACACGTTTGGAATGACAGACAGAAATACGCAGTGTATTTACATTTCAAACAGAATCAATGGCTTATTCTTTGACCGTGTTCTCTGCCATGAGTTGTGCCATGCGTTTGCATTTTCATACAACCTTACCATGCCGATTGAGGTAGAAGAGATTGTCGCAGACTTCCTAGCCACTTATGGGAGAAATGTGTTTACACTGGCTGATGAAATTATCAAAGATTACATGAGAATGCTTGCGTAGTTCTTTTACAAATGCTATAATTAATAGTGACCAAACTATAATTTATACCAGCTGAGCAGTAGAAATACTTTTCAGCAAAAGCGCATCAAACATGTATTTTTAAAAGAAGAGTGTCCTTGTCGTGGAGGGCATTCTTTTTTTACAAAAAAATAAGGACATTCCGTAGAATGCCCTTAAAGTCCTATATTCTATTGTAATTTTATGACCTCTTTATGACCGGTCCAGATGCTTGTTTCGTATTCCAGTTCAATACTCTGCGCATCTTGCGGAACTACAAATGCAATCTTGTAAGATGTTTTTCTTCCGCTTGAAAGATTCGCATTCAACGAAGAACTATCAACAACACTGTAATTCTGCTCACAATCTGTATTGTCTGCGTAACACTGAAAATCGTAGATGCTTACATACTTATCATCTTTACTGTTGTTCTGATAGGAAACATCAATCATAATGTATTTTGTTCCATCAGCAGGAGCGTTCCAACCGTATTCATCCTCATAATCAGTGTAGTCAAGGTCAAAATCATTAATAGTGACTTGCAAGCCGTCCGCATCGAATGTGTAACCGGGAGAAATAACAGTACCACTGGGTGCTTCTACCTCTTCAACCTTTGATTCCGGTGTACTTTCTGATACTGCGGTAGAACTTTCTTGTATTGCAGAAACAGATGCCTGTGTGCCGGTAGATTCCTTGTTACTATCGGATACACTATTTACAAACAATGCCATAATGGCAAAAATAATAATTCCGATAATAGAGCAAGTCAGTCCTGCGATAGCAGTGCCGTGTTTCTTGTCTTTCTGACATAATGCAATGATAGCAAGAACAGCACCTATAATTCCCGGCACAATTCCAAAAGCTATACAAGCTGTCAAAATACTGATGATTCCTAAAATCATCGAAGCAATTCCTAAACCACTTTGTTTCATAGAGTAATTACCCCTTTCATTTTGGATTTTATAGAATTTTAACACATTTGTGATATTCTGTCGATAAATAGATGTGAAGTATTGAAAAAATTTTAATGTGTTTCTTTTGATACCCCCGTAGGTCTGTATTTTCAACCGAAAATCTCGTTTTCAGAGGTTTTTAAAAGAAAAATTTTTCTACAATTTTCGTGCTGAAAAATTTTAATCCCCCCGGGGTAGCACTTTTCAAGCTGAAAAATCCATTTTCAGAGTTTTTTCGCAGATTTTTTCAGACCGATTCAAGGTGTGGAACATCTGTTTACTTATGCTGTGCAAGTCCTGAACCTGTCAACCGGTCACCGTGTCGCAGCTTTCGCAAGGTCTCCAACAGCCGAAAGCATGGAACCATACGCAGACCGCAACAGCTCCGCAGATTCCGGAGACAGACATCCCCTGGCAGATTCTACATTTAAAACGGTTTCCAGCCGTTTCCCGGCATCCGATACACTCTCCATGATGTCATATACATGACCGATTCCCACTTTTCGCATTTTGACAAAATCCCCCTTGCAATATTTGATTGTACACCAAGACAGCGCAAGCCGTCAATATATCTGGATGCAGGATCTGACCGAATCCGGTGGAAGAGTAGCACAAATAGACCACCGCAAGCGGTAGCAGATCACCCGGAACACGACAAAAAGACGGTTGTAAGCCGTCTTTATCTGTTTTCCAGTTCAAAAATCGCCCACCGTAGGGCAGCGGCTGTCTCCGTGTCTTTCTCTCGCTCCGCACGTTCCAACAGCTTGTAAAGTCTATCAAGGTTCTTTTCTTTCATCCTGGCAACCTCCTTTTTCATTTTTTGGGTAAATTCTACCCATAAA
>OGXT01000365.1_pt1 | contig 57940 bp, 85 predicted proteins | sample 1576361 | NCBI WGS metagenome assembly OGXT01 (sample SAMEA3541514, study PRJEB24748) | human gut metagenome | biome: human gut; feature: human-associated habitat; material: faeces | place: China | collected 2012 | reverse complement strand
CTCCGCATGGTCTAAGCCATACGGAGGATTAACTGTTTTACGGACACCCGTCTATATCGGGCGTTCGTTTTTCCCCCCGGCAGTGCAGTTCCGGCGGTGATTTTGAAATTTATCATTTATTCCAAAAAATAAGGGTTGATTTTTTCTCCGTTTGTGTGTATCATATAAAAATTCAACAGGAGCGGTCTGCGGCGCGCTTTGTCTTCCTGCGGCTGAACCTCTCCATACCAACTATATTGAAAGGAGCGTTGTCCCTTGCTGACTCCATTTTACGAAAAGCTGCACATTACGGATACCGTCTCCGTGATTATCGTTTCCATCGCGCTCATGCTGATCTGCGGCTTCGCGGCTACCCGTGTCACCAAGCGGATGCGGCTGCCCAATGTCACGGCGTACATCGTGGCGGGCATCCTCATCGGCCCCTACTGCCTGAATCTGGTGCCGGGAAACGTGATCGACGGCATGGATTTCATCGCCGATATCGCGCTGGCCTTTATCGCCTTCAGCACCGGCGAATTCTTCAAATTCGACACGCTGAAAAAAAGCGGCGGAAAGGTCATGGTCATCACGGTTTTTGAGGCAATCCTCGCCTCGGTGCTGGTGTTTATCATCACCTTTTTCGTGCTGGGACTGGAGCTGAACTTCTCCATCGTCCTTGCCGCCCTGGCTTCGGCCACAGCACCGGCCTCCACCGTTATGACCATCCGCCAGACCCACGCCAAGGGCGACTTCGTGGACACCCTTTTGCAGGTGGTGGCGCTGGACGATGTGGTTGGACTGGTGGCCTACAGCATCGCCATTTCCGTAGCGCTGGCTTCGGCCACCGGCGCGTTCCATGCCGGCGCTATCTTCAAGCCTCTGGCCATCAACGCGCTGGTGCTTCTGCTGGGCGGGGGCTTCGGCTTCTTCCTGAAGCTGCTGCTCCACAAGCGCTCCACGGATAACCGGCTCATCGTCTCCATCGCCCTGCTGTTCGCCTTCTGCGGCATCTGCGCCATGCTGGACGTTTCCCCGCTGCTGGGGTGCATGTCCATGGGCATGGTCTACATAAACCTCACCGACGACAACCGGCTGTTCCAGCAGCTCAACTATTTCAGCCCCCCCATTCTGCTGCTGTTCTTCGTGCGTTCGGGCCTGAACTTCGATCTGGACGCGCTGGTGGACAACTCCGAGAGCATCGGCACAACGCCGCTGGTGGTGGTCGGTATCCTCTATTTTCTGGTGCGTATCATGGGCAAGTATGCCGGTGCGTTCCTCGGCTGCCTTGTGACGAAGAAGGACAAAAAGGTTCGCAATTTTCTGGGGCTTGCCCTGATTCCCCAGGCGGGCGTGGCCATCGGTCTGGCGGCCACCGGCGCGCGGACGCTGGGCGGCGAGGTGGGCAACGCACTGGAGACCATCATTCTGGCATCCAGCGTGCTTTACGAACTGATCGGCCCCGCCTGCGCCAAGCTGTCGCTGTACCTGTCCGGCTCCTACTCCAACAAGCTGGAAGACCTTGCGCCCATTCCGGCTACGGAGCCGGGGCAGCCGCCAAAGTCTGAGGTGGAGCTGCTGATTGAGCGGATTCAGGCCATTCAGCAGGAGCTGCCCAAGCACAACAATCCCTATTACGAGGACGAACAGGCATTCACCGAAGCCGCGGCGGAGCATTCCGCCCAGATGGAGGCGTTCTTCGGGACGCCGGGGAAAGCCAACACCGCCATGCCGGGGAGGAAACGGAAATGAAGGAACTACTGTCCATAGAGGATCCCATTGCGGGTCTGCTTGGTGCCTGGAGCGCGGGACTGAATCTCGGCTCGGCACTCCTGCGCATCGCGCTGATCGTGGCACTGGCGGCCTCCATCGGCTGTGAGCGCTCCAGCAAGCGGCACAGCGCCGGTCTGCGCACCTTTGTGCTTGCGGCCTTCTCCGCCACCGTGTCCATGCTGCTGGATCAATACGTATACGTGCTTCTGGGCTGCAAGCTGCCGCTGCTGTCGGCGGCGACGCTGCTGGCCGTCACCTCCGTCAGCGCCAACTCCATTCTCTACTCCTCCCGCGGTCAGATCAAGGGACTGACCACCTCGGCGGGACTGGTGAGCTGCTGCATTCTGGGCTTCGCCACCGGCGCGGGGCTGTATGCCCTGACGCTGATCGTGTACGTTTTCCTGCTCTGTATCCTCGCGGGCTTCCCTGCCTTTGAAGCGTACCTGAAAAACCGCTCCAACCATTTTGAAGTCCACATGGAGCTGAAAAGCAGCTCGTATCTGCGGGATTTCGTCACGGTGAGCCGCCGTCTGGGTCTGCGCATCGACGACATCGAAGCCAATCAGGCTTACGCCGGTTCCGGGCTGAGTGTGTATTCCGTTTCGTTGACCATCTGCTCGCAGGAACTCAAGAAATACAAGACCCACGTGGAGATCATCGAGGCGCTGTCCTCGCTGGATTACATCTACCATATCGAAGAAATGCACTAAATGAAACACGGTGCAGCCCCTTTTACCGGGACTGCACCGTGCTTTTTTCTACTGTTCCCCCGTCTCCCGGCACAGCGCGATGAAGCGCCGCATACTTTCGGAGAGGTATTTCCGCTTGTGGTAGACAATATTCAGAGTTCGCCGCAGCGGCTCTTTCAGCGTAAGCGGCACCACATTGCCGCTGGCAACGTCCTGCTGAATCAATAATTTGGGCAGCACCGCTACGCCAAGCCCCTCCACGACGGCCTTGATCAGCGCCTGCGTGCTGACGCTCTCCCAAGCGGGCTGCACCGAGAGCCGGTGCAGCGCGAGATACCCGTCCAGCGCCTTTCTTCCGGCACTCCCCGGCTCCCGCATCAGAAAGGGAAACTGCGCCAGCTCCTGAATGGTCACTTCTCCGCGTGCCGCCAGGGGGGAACCCGGCGGCACGATGGCTTGCAGCTCGTCCCGGGAAAAGGGGACGGCTACCAGCTCTTCGTGCTCCGGCTGGGTCTCGATCAGCCCCAGATCGATGCGGTTGTCCAGAACCAGCTGCTCCACCTGACTGGCGCGGCATACCTGCACGTCTACGTGCAGCGCCGGGAATTCCGCCTGATACTGCCGCACCAGCTCCGGCAGAAGATAGGTGCCGATGGTGACCGTCGCCCCGATGCGGACGGTGCCGATGGCGTCCCAGTTCCGCATCCGGGTTTCCAGCTCATCCATCAGCGACACCACATGGACGGCGTAGCCGTAAAATTCCCGGCCGCACTCCGTGGGGGATATCCGGCGTCCCACCCGCTCGAACAGCGTCACGCCGTAGTAATCCTCCAATTCCCGCAGCGCCAGACTCACCGAGGGCTGGGACAGATGCAGCGCCTGCGCCGCCTTCGTCACGCTGTTCTGGCGGTAGACCTCCACCAGAATCTTCATATGCCGCAGCGTCATAGCCGTCCCCCATTCATATCGTTTTTTATATGTATTTCATATCATAATTCTATTTTACAAATAAGTCAAGTGCTGGTAAACTGGGGGCATGAGGAGGTAGAAGTATGACTGACAAAAAGAAAATTCTGGCGAAATTGTTTTTCTCCACGCTGTATTTAAGCGCGTTTACCTTCGGCGGCGGCTATGTTATCGTCACGCTGATGAAGCAGAAATTTGTGGATGAGCTGCACTGGATTCAGGAGGATGAGATGCTGGATCTCATTGCCATTGCTCAGTCCGCCCCCGGAGCCATCGCTGTCAACGGGGCGATCGTGGTGGGCTTCAAGCTGGCGGGTGTCCTCGGCGCTGTTACCGCCATTGTTGCGACCATCATCCCGCCGTTTCTCATTATTACGGTGATCTCCTATTTTTACGAGCTGTTCCGGGACAACTATATTGTCAGCAGCGTCCTTTCCGGTATGCAGGCCGGTGTGGGCGCGGTCATCGCGTCCGTGGTGCTGGACATGGGCGGCGGCGTCCTGAAACAGAAATCCGTCCTCTCTACGGTTGTTATGTTAACCGCATTCATAGCGACCTACGTTTACAAGGTCAACGCGGTGTATATCATTCTGGCCTGCATCGCCATCGGCGTCGTCCGAACGGTCGTCCAGCAAAGGAGGAACGCCCAATGATCTATTTACAGCTGTTCCTCAGCTTCCTGCAAATCGGCGCGCTGAGCTTCGGCGGCGGCTACGCCGCCATGCCGCTCATTCAGGCACAGATCGTCACCGAGCACCAGTGGCTGTCCATGAGCGAATTTACCGATCTCGTGACCATCGCGGAAATGACCCCCGGCCCTATCGCCGTCAACTCCGCAACCTTCGTGGGAACGAAAATCGCCGGTGTTCCGGGGGCGCTGGTGGCTACCGCTGGCTGCATTCTCCCCGCCTGCATTCTGGTGACGCTGATTGCAAAGCTCTACCTAAAGTACCGCAATATCGCGGTCTTGCAGAGCGTCCTCGGCTCACTGCGTCCGGCAGTGGTGGCCATGATCGCTTCGGCGGGGGTGCTGATTCTGCGCAATGCCTTCTGGAGCGGCGCGATCCGTCTTTCCGGCACGAACTGGAATATGGTCGCCCTGTTCGCCGCGGCGTTTCTGCTCCTGCGGAGGACAAAGCTCAGTCCCATTCTGGTGATGCTGCTGGCGGGAGCGGCCAATCTGGTCATATCCCTGATTACACCGTAAAAAATCTCGAAAAAACCACTTCCGCCGCCGACAGGACGCCCATGTTGGGAGTGTCCGCCACCGGGAGAATGCGGGTGTCATTCCTGCCCCGGTACAGCGCTTTCGCGCTGATCTCCCGCTGGAGCCGCCCGATCAGAAGCTCGTGCCGGCAGCAGATGTCCCCCGCAAGATAAATGCTGTCCACGGGGATCAGATTCAACAGGTTAATTAAGCCTGCCGACAGATAGACCGCTTCCTGATCGAGAAGTTTTTGCGCTTCCGGGTCGTCTGCATGGTCAATGAGGTCGAACCAGTCCCGGAAGCCGGAACCCTCCAGCAGCGCCGGGATCGAGGCATAGGTTTCCAAACACCCCCGGTTGCCGCAGGCGCACAGCCGCCCGTCGAAGCGGATGGTGGTGTGACCCAGCTCGCCGGTAAAATTCCCCAGCAGCTCCCCGCCGGACACAATGGCCGCGCCGATGCCGATGTCAATGAACAGCAGCATAAAGTTCCGGCTCTGCCCAGTGCTTCGCTGATGCAGCGCCATGGCGCAGACGTCGTGTTCCAGATACGCGGGCAGCCCCAGCGCGTCCGACAGGCGCTTGCCGATGTCCATGCCGTGCCAGCGCTCGAACCGGGGCGGATTGAGAATGCGGCCGTTTTCGCAGTCCAGCGGGCCGGGGGCGCTGATGCCGATGCCCAGCACCTTGCGCCTGTCCACGGATTCCAGCAGGGACGCAAGCGCCCCGGCGATGGCGTCCGTCATGTCGCTTTGCTCCGGCAGCTCCCGGCATTGCAGCAGGTTGCCGCCGATATCGCACAGTCCCACCGTGCAGCCCTTTCTGGCCAAGTCCACCGCGAGGGCATAATAGCTGTCCGGGCGCAGAGCCAGCGGTGTGGCACTGCGTCCCCGTCCGGCGGACTGGGGGGCAAGTTCCGTCACAACGCCTGCGTTCAGAAGCTCCTCCACGATCAAAGAAGCCGCCGCCCGTGTCAGACCCGTAGCCCGCGCCAACTCTGCCCGGCTCATGGCCTGACGGCGGAGAATGCGGAGAACTGCCTTGCGGTTGTATTCTCTTGTATAGTCGGCATTGCGCGGCTTCTGCGTCATTGGAATCCCCTCAATTTCATAGCTATAATGACCCGGGACGTGTCGCCCCGGGTCAAGATTTTATCCCATTGCCTTCAGAACCGCGTCCTTTTCACGGATGCTGGGAATGCCGCCGGAATGCTCTGTGGACAGGCTGGCCGCCGCGGCGGCGAAGCTGCCGATGTATTTGAGGTCGTCTTCCGTCAGCTCGCTGACGGGCTTGTCCAGCTCCAGCAGCCTTGCCATGGCGCTGCCGCCGAAGATGTCCCCCGCGCCGGTAGTGTCCACGGGATGCACCTTGGGGCAGACGGCGCGGAAAGCCGCCGCCCTCGTTTTCAGCAGACAGCCGTCAGGCCCCAGTGTCACCATGGCGAGGGATACGCCGAATTCCGTCAGCAGCTTGTCCGCGCCCTCCTCCGGGGTGCAGTTCCAGAGGAATTCCACCTCGTTGTCGCTGATTTTCACCACGTCTGCCTGACGCAGGCTCCAAAGCATCTGCTCCTTCGCCGCGTCCGCATCCGGCCACAGGGGAAGCCGCAGATTGGGGTCGCAGCTGATGAGCTTCCCCTGGGCTTTGGCGTAGGCCACCGCCTTTTGGGTCGCCGTGCGGACAGGTTCGTCCGTTAGGCTCAGGGTGCCGAAGTGGAACACCTTGGCCTCGTCAATGAGGGATTTGTCCACTTCCTCCCACCGCAGCTGGGTGTCCGCGCCGGGCTTCCGGGCGAAGGAGAAGGAGCGGTCGCCGCTTTCATCGAAGGTCACAAAGGCCAGCGTGGTAAACACGCTGTCGTCCACCAGAATGCCCTTCGTCTCAATTCCGGCGGCGTTCAGCGTCCCCAGCAGCAGATTGCCGAAAGCGTCGTTTCCCACCTTGCCCAGAAACGCGGTCTTTCTGCCGTAGGCGTTCAGCGCGGCCAGAAAATTGCCGGGGGCGCCGCCGGGGTTGGCGGCCATGGTGGGGTATCCGGCGCTGTCCGTGGACTTTGCCGCAAAATCAATGAGCAGTTCGCCCAGCGCTACTACGTCGATCATCGTGTGCACCCACTCAGTCCTTGGCCGCGGGGTACTCGGTGCAGAGCAGACGGTAAGGCGCTTCGTCCTCCTCGATGGCCGGGAAGCGGCCCATGGGCGGGTTGAAGCGGTTGTCCTTGGCATCGTCATTGCACTGGCTGACCTCGCCCAGCAGCACGTCGCCCGTACCCGGCTCCACCTCGAAATCGTGGTACAGGTATTGCTGAATGTAGATGGACTCGCCGGGGGTCAGGCGGATCTGGGTTCCGGCGGGGACGGTGTAAGTCCTGCCGTCAGTATGGACGGTGACATCGCTTTCATAGTCGATGGACTCGTCGGGGTGGGAATTGTACACCCGGATCAGCACGTTTCCGCCGCCCCGGTTGATGATGTCCTCGGTCTTGTACCAGTGGAAGTGGTTGGGGGAATACTGTCCCTCTTTCAGGAACAGCAGCTTCTCGGCGTAGACCTTGGGGTATTTTTCCCGCATGGTCTGGCTGCCGTTGCGGATGGTGATGAGGGAGAATCCGATCTTATCGAAATTCCCCTGACCGTAGTCCGTGATGTCCCAGCCCAGACAGCAGTCCCGGACTTCGTCGTATTCGTGACCTTTGGTTTCCCATTCCTCCGGGGTAAAATGGCAGAAGGGGGGCAGGTAGCAGCGGTATTTCTGGCACATGGCCTCCAGCTCCCGCAGCGCTTTGTTGACTTCGGAACGCTTCATGGTTTTCTCTCCTTTATAAATATGAATCCGGGAACCCCGGTCTTGCTCTGGTTTTACTGTACCATTTACCCGGCAATTTGTCAAGTGAATTGACAATTAAGAGACTGATTTTACGCAAAGAAATCCTGCTTTTATAGCATATTTACAAATTTTAATATACTTTTTCGTGCATAATTACTACTGTTGCGTGCGAAAGCCCCTGACACAGTCATGATGCCTGTGTCAGGGGCGTATTTGCGTCCGTTACCCGAGGCAGCTTCCGCAGGGCGTATAGCCCGCGTCGATCGCTTCCTCGTAGGTGTCGAAAATGATCCGGTTTTTCCCCGTCGGGAGATTCGCGCAGTCGGGGGAATGGAACTTGTGGGAGTTGACGTTGCCGATGAACTGCACCGGCTGGGCAGGCTCCGCATTTTCCGGGTTCGCCGACTGGTTGTCCCATGTGAACGTGACCTCTTTGCCGTCCGTGCGGGCGACGATGGTGCCAAGCTCGTCGGTGCGCAGAATGGTGACGCCCGCCTGATTCAGCCGGGACAGCGGTTCCTCATGGGGGTGACCGTAGGAGTTGCCCTTGCCCACGGAGATCACGGCGTAGTCGGGGCTTACCTCGTTGAGAAAGCGGTAGCCCGTGGAGGTGTTGGAGCCGTGATGCCCCACCTTCAGTACGTCTGCCTTCCAGGACATCCGGCTGCCCCAGTAGTCCAGCATGTCGTTTTCCGCGCTGGTCTCCATGTCCCCGGTGAACAGGAAAGAGGTGTCGCCGTACTCCACCCTCAAAATGATGGAGGTGTCATTGGGGTCGGCGTAGGACTGCACCGGGCCGAGGACTGTGACGGAGGTTTCTCCCAGCGTCCAGCTGTCGCCGGGGGAGGGAATGGTGATCTCCAGCCGCTGCTGGTCGGCGTAATAGACGAAATCGTCGAACACCTTGGAAGCATAGGTTCTTGTTGGGGCATACACGGCGTGGGTGGGATACACCGCCAGAACCGAGGGCAGACCGCCCACATGGTCTTCGTGGGCGTGGGTACACACCACGTAGGCCAGCTCCTCCACGCCCTGCTGCTCTAGGTAGGAGACGACCAGTCGGCCGTCCTCCCGGTTGCCGCCGTCAATGAGCATATACTCCCCGCCGCTTTCCAGCAGGGCGCAGTCCGCCTGCCCCACGTCGATAAAGTGGACGGTGAGGCCGGCAGGGGGGATCCGCTCCGGGAGAAGCCGGCAGCCGCAGAGCAGCAGCGACAGAGTCAGAAGGAGGGCAGGAATCCCCTTCCTCATTTCGTCGTAAGCCCCTTGTTGTTCTTTGCTTTTTTCTGCTGGTTAAGCCAGGTGTTCATCACCAGGCTGTGGGGCAGCAGCTTCACCAGGAACACCTGGAATTTGACGGGGAAGCCGTGGATGGAGCAGTCCTTTTTCGAGTGGTACAGGTCGTTAAGGCCGGTTTTGACCACGTCCTTCGCCTCGTACAGGCGGTTAAAGTAGCGCACCTCGTTGTCGGCGTTGGTCTGGAACGCATGATTGAAGAATTCCGTTTTCACCCAGCCGGGATTCATGGCCATGACCCGGATGCCCTTGGCTTTCAGCTCCCGGTTCATGGAGCGGCTGTAGCTGAGGACGAAAGCCTTGGTGGCGGCGTAGGTGGTGATGTACGGCACTGGCTGGAAGGCAGACAGGCTGTCCAGCTCCAGAATGTGGCTGCCAGGCTGCATGTAGGGGACACACAGCCGGGTCATGAGCAGCAGCGCCTTGCAGTTCAGGTCGATCATGCGGCAGTCGTCCTCCACGGGCACCTTCTGGTAAGCGCCGAATTTGCCGAAGCCCGCGGCGTTCACCAGCAGCCTGACATTGGGCTTTTCGGATTCCAGCAGGGCTTCCAGTTCTGTAAAGCTGGATTCTTCCAGCAAGTCCAGCACGATGGGACGAACCGGGACGCTTGCTTCGGCTTTCAGGGTTTCCAGAGCCGACGCCCGGCGGGCGACCGCCCAAATTTCATCCACGGAAACGTATCCGCCCAGCTGGCGGACGAATTCCCGCCCCATGCCGGAGCTGGCTCCCGTGACAATGGCAATGTTCATATGATTGCAGCCTCCTTGTGTGTAAATTAAGCTGTGGTTATATTTCGTAGTTTATCCGGTATTCTCTGCACTTTTGGATAGCCAGATCGTGTCCCTGCTGTGCCGCCGCTTTATACCAGTATTTCGCTTTTTCCAAATCCTGTGCAACGCCGACACCGTCTTCGTAGAAAGAACCAAGATTGTACTGACCGTCCCAATCGCCGTGCGTGGCGGCTCTTTCCGTCCAGTAAAAGGCTTTTGGCAAATCTTTTTCGACGCCAAGCCCTTCCAAATAGAAGTATCCGACCTGACATTCCGCCAAGGGGTAGCCTTTCTCCGCCAGTTCCATGTGACCGGCGAAGCACTTGTCATATTGTTTGCTTTCCCAATATTTTTCGATCAGTTCATTGCACCTGTAAAATTCGGCGCAGGGCTTATAATAGGATTCTGCCATATCAGTACCTCCAGAAATTCTGGTTTATTCCGAAGAAATACCGTCGTTCGCAACTCTCTGCTTTGCCCTGTCCAGCAGCGCCTGACGCTCGTTTGGCAGCGTCTCGTCCAGCACCCCTTCCAGCAGGGCGTTCAGGGTCTCACCGATGGCTTTTCCCTGATATCCCAGCGCCAGAAGATCGTTTCCGTTGACGGCGAGGTCTTTTACCGTCAGGCAGGCGTTCTCTGCCCGAATCTCCGCCAGAACAGCCCGGATCTTCGGGAACACATCCAGTTCCTCCCCTTCGCCGGTACCCTTGCCGCCCATGTCCGCCTCCTGGAGCGACAGCAGCGCGTTCAGCGTGTCCCAGCCCAGACGGCTGATTCGGCGGCGCAGCAGCTTCTTATCCGGGGTCAGTAGTGCCATGTGCTGGCCGATGAGCAGCACCGCCTGCTCCCGCAGAGCCGTGGGGGCTTTCAGCCGCCGGAAAACGCCGTCGGCGATCTCCGCGCTCTTCTGGGCGTGGCCATAAAAATGCCCCCGGCCGGTGGCGTCCCGGGTAAAGGTGGCGACTTTGCCGGTGTCGTGAAGCAGCGCCGCCCAGCGCAGCGTCAGATCGGCGCTGACGCCCGCCGTCACGTGGGCAGTGTGGGTGAACAGGTCGTAGGCGTGGTGGGGACTGTGCTGGTCGAAGCCGATCATGGGCTGCAATTCGGGAATTACAGCCCCCAGAATCGGGGCAAAGCGGCATAAGTCCTCCGCGCTGACCAGTGGGAGAAGTTTACATAACTCGTAGAAGACCCGTTCCTCCGCCAGATTGTCCATCAACTGCGCCTGAGACTCCATGGCGTCCTCCGTCGCCGGGTCAACGGTCAGGCCGTATTTCACGGCGAACCGCACTCCTCGCAGAATCCGCAGGGAGTCCTCCTGAAACCGGGTCACGGGATCGCCCACCGCCCGCAGCACTTTTGATTCCAAATCCACCCGGCCGCCGAAGGGGTCGGCAAAGCCCCGGGTGGGGGAATAGGCCATGGCGTTCACAGTGTAGTCCCGCCGCGCAAGGTCGCTTTCCACGCTGTCCACAAATTTCACCCAGTCCGGGTGCCGGTTGTCCCGGTACGCGCCCTCCGTGCGGAAGGTGGTGATCTCCACCACGCCCCCCGCCGTGACCACGCCTACGGTGCCGTGCTTTTCTCCCGCCAGCACCAGCTTTTTCCCGGCGCAGACCGCTTCAGTCTGCTGCGGGACGGCGGCGGTGCAGATGTCATAGTCGTGGGGCTGCAGGCCAAGGCAGGCGTCCCGCACGCAGCCGCCCACCGCGTAGGCAGGATATCCGGCAGCCTCCAGCGCGTTCAGGCATTCCAAAACATACGAGGGGAGCTTCATGCGGCGTTCTCCTGTTTGGGCTTGGGCGTCAGGCTGCACAGGTCGGTCAGCGCCCACACCGCGCACCCGAAATACAGAATCAGATACCCGGAGCCGGACAGCGCCGCGCAGCCGAGATAGGCGGCCATCAGCCCCGTGGCCAGCTGCATCCGCCGCCGGCCAAGACCAACGTCAAAGGCGGCTTCGTAGAAAGCAAACAGCGCCATCAGCGCGCTGGCGGACAGGTCCAGCCAGTAGTCCTGAAGCTGGGGATTGCTGCACCAGATGCCGTAATTGCCCAGCATATGGACGACGAAAAAGGCGCACACAGCCAGATGTGTCAGAAACAGCGGACATTTCCCCGCCCTGCGGCAGCGTCCGGCCACGATCAGCCCCACCGCCGACGCAGCGCCCAGCACCCGGCGCAGAAGCAGCAGCCGACCCTCCATCCACCATGGCAGCAGCACCGTCAGCAGGATTCCCGCCGCGGCAATATAATGCCCCACGGCGGCCATCAGGGAGGGCCGGAAATTATCCTCATATTTCGCCGAGCCGTCCAGCTTCCACACGGAAGCGATGATCCACGCGGCGGCAATCGCGGTGAGAACCCACAGGACGATTTCCAGCGGGTGATTCACCGGCAGCAGATTTTTCACGTCCACGGCCACGGCGTAAAGCACGCGCCGCAGAATCAGCGCGCAGCAGCCCAGCACGACGGTGACTATGGGCAGACGGTTTTGTTTGCATGTTTGTTTCATAGCGGAATCCTCCATGGACACAAATATCCGGTAAATGGGGGCAGCAGGCTGCCCCGGCACTTTTTTTCATTATTATACCAGTCTATTCCCCTAATTTCCAGCCCTTTGTAAAAAAACTCTTTGTGTAGAATTTCTTCTTGTTTCACACGGAAAATCGGAGTATAATGGGATTAAGATTCAGGTGGGGAGGAAAACCATGTTGTTGAAGGGAATTGCCGCCGTGTCCGCGGTTGCGGCGGTTTTGATCTGTATTTGCGGCGGGGTGGCATTCTGGTGGCTTCCGGCGCTGTTCGTCGGGGCGTTTCTGGTTCTTACGCTGGCAGCCTTTGGTTTTCTGTGTCTGGTCTGCGCCTTCGTGGACATGGATAAGCCTCAGGAGCACGACAGCCCGTTTTACCGCAGGGTCACGCAGGTGTACATTGACGCATTGGTCAGCCTGCTTCGGGTGCGCATCCATACGACGGGCTTGGAGAAGGTTCCCACCGAGGGGCGGTTCGTGCTGGTGTGCAACCACCTGTTCATCGCCGACCCCTGTGTGCTGCTGCACTGCTTCCCAAAGAGCCAGCTGGCCTTTGTCACCAAGCAGGAGAATCAGAAGCTGTTCGTCGTGGGCAAGGTCATGCACAAAATTCTCTGCCAGCCCATCGACCGTGAAAATGACCGCGCCGCCCTGAAAACCATTATCAAGTGCATCCAGCTGCTGAAGGACGACGAAGCGTCTGTCGCCGTCTTCCCCGAGGGCTACACCAGCAAGGACGGCAAGCTCCACCATTTCCGCAGCGGCGTGTTCAAGATCGCCCAGAAGGCGAATGTCCCCATCGTGGTATGCACCATCCGGAACACCCGGCAGATCTTCCGCAACGTCACCCATCTGAAGCCCACCGACGTGGAGCTGCATCTGGTGGACGTGATCCCGGCGGAGAACCTGAAGGGCAAGACCACCGTGGATATCGGGAATCAGGTCTACGAAATGATGATCGGCGATCTGGGAGAATCTTTCCGTGCGGAAGAAGCTTGACCTTTGGACAAGAAGCGTGTATAATGAGTTTTCACCCCATAAATAACCATTTTTGGAGGAAATACAATGAAAAACAGCGAAAAAACACTGGACATGATCGTGAACCTCTGCAAGAACCGGGGCTATGTCTACGCCGGTTCCGAAATCTACGGCGGTCTGGCCAACTCCTGGGACTACGGCCCCCTCGGCGTGGAATTCAAGAACAACGTGAAAAAGGCATGGCTGAAAAAGTTCGTGCAGGAGTCCGACTATAACGTGGGTCTGGACGCCGCCATCATCATGAACCCCCAGACTTGGGTCACCACCGGCCACGTGGGCAACTTCTCTGACCCGCTGGTGGACTGCAAGGGCTGCGGCGCCCGGCAGCGGGCGGACAAGCTCATCGAGGCCGCCGAGTCCGGCAAGAGCGTCAATGTGGACGCCATGAGCTTTGACGAGATGGACGCTTTCATCGCAAGCCACGAGGACGTGGTCTGCCCCAACTGCGGCAAGCACAACTTTACCGCCATCCGCAAGTTCAACCTGATGTTCAAGACCCAGATCGGCGTCACCGAGGACACCGCCTCTACCTGCTACCTCCGTCCCGAGACGGCGCAGGGCATTTTTGTGAACTTCGCCAACATCCAACGCACCACCCGCCGCAAGCTGCCCTTCGGCGTCTGTCAGGTTGGCAAGGCCTTCCGCAACGAGATCACCCCCGGCAACTTCACCTTCCGTACCCGGGAATTTGAGCAGATGGAGTGTGAGTTCTTCTGCCAGCCCGGCACCGATCTGGAGTGGTTCGCCTACTGGAAGGACTTCTGCAAGAACTGGCTGACGTCTCTTGGCATCAAGGAAGATTCCCTGCGTCTGCGGGATCACGAGCCTGCTGAGCTGGCCTTCTATTCCCGCGCCACCACCGATATCGAGTATCAGTTCCCCTTCGGCAACGGCTGGGGCGAGCTGTGGGGCATTGCCGACCGTACCAATTACGACCTTGGCCGCCATCAGGAGGCCTCCGGCAAGAGTCTGGAATACTACGATCAGGAGAAGGGCGAGCATTACATTCCCTACGTCATCGAGCCGTCTCTGGGCTGCGACCGTGTCGCGCTGGCGTTCCTGTGCGAAGCCTACGACGAGGAAGTGGTGGGCACCGACAAGAAGGGCAATGCCGACGTGCGCACCGTGCTTCGTCTGCATCCGGCGCTGGCGCCCTACAAGGCGGCCATTCTGCCCCTGTCCAAGAAGCTCAGCCCCAAGGCCGAGGAGATCTATCGGGAGCTGCGCAAGGACTTCATGGTGGACTTTGACGACGCCGGTTCCATCGGCAAGCGCTACCGCCGGGAAGACGAAATCGGCACGCCGCTGTGCGTCACCGTGGACTTCCAGACCGTGGGCGACGAAAACACCCCTGCGGACAACTGCGTCACGGTTCGCGACCGGGACACCATGGAGCAGGTGCGTATCCCCATTGCCGAGCTGAAGAATTATATCGCGGAGAAGTGCGCATTCTGATTGCGCCGCTGACAGGCAAATAAAATGTGGCCGCCCCGGAAAATTCCCGGGGCGGCCTTTTCTGTACGGAAAATGTTGCGATATATTGACAGTGCGGCAATGGGGAACTGCTTTCAGGCAATAATCCACCTGCATACAGAGGGTTTCTTACGCCCACAGCCCTATGGGCTGCGTTCGTAAGAAACGGGAATCTCCCACGGCCAAAGGAAGCGCTGAATCAATCGCCTTCGGCTGAGCAGCGGATCTTTTTCCCTGCCCATGCGGCTTCAAAAGCGGGAAATACATACAGTATTCCTCCGCTTTTGAACCCTTCGTTCAGGGAAAAATCTCTCGCTGTCAGCTCTCGCCGATTGAATCAGCGCTTCCTAAAGTGTCCGCCGGACACTTTTTCCCCGGCTGCGCCGGGGCGGCCTTTCAATTCCCGGACGGGAAATCATGAAAAAATCCCGGTGCGAAAGCACCGGGATTTTTTTCATGGTGACCCGTACGGGAATCGAACCCGCGATTAAAACTCCAAAAAGCGTTGGGATACAACGATTTCCAAAAATCTGTGTCAAATGGCGTGTCAAATTTGCGCTTTTTTATCCGCATTTGACACAAAGAAGTTCCGAAAATCCTGCGCCCGTTTTGCAATGTCTTTCTGCGCCAGATGTGTATATATTTTGTGCATCGTTCCGTCATCTGCCCACCCGCCAATTTCCATTGCTATCTTTTCCGGTATCTGGAGGTGATAAGCCAGAGACGCGAAGCTGTGCCGCAATCCGTGATTCCCGACTTTCGGCAGGCCGTTGGCGGAACAAATCTCGTTTATCCTTGTGCATATCCACCCGCCGGTCAGGTTGACGACATAGCCTTCCTTGTTATCAACTGCCTTTAGTGCTTCCATCAGCGGCTCAATAATCGGCACCGTGCGCCGGGAGGAATCGTTTTTGTTCTGCTTCTTGTGAACCAGCTTGCCGCCGTCCCCGGCAACTCTTGCCCCGTGGACATATATTATTTCGTTCTTGAAATCGACCTTGTCCCACGTCAGCGCCAGCATCTCAGACCTGCGCAAGCTGGATAATTCCAGCAGGGCGGCAATTTCTATCGATTCCCCTTTTATGGCTTGCAGGAACACCGGTATCTGATCCGGATCAAGGTACGGCTTTTCGTTGTGTTCCTTTTCCGGCAGGGTCACCCGCGGCCTGCGTCCGGTTTCCTCGAATATCGCTGCGGAGATCAGCATCCACACATTTTTAATATATTTCGGGGACAACGATTTTGCTTCCCTGCGGATGGCGGCTTGCCACTGCTCGTCCGTGGTGGTGTACACGTCAGCCACCATCATGCTTTGGAAGCGCTGCTTGCGGTAGGATTCATACGCATAAATCGTTGACGGTGACTTGAACCCCTTCCGGGTCGAAATGTATTTGTCGAGAGCGTCCCCCAGCGGCACCCCGTGCTTCATGGGGGCGGCTTTCGCTTCAATGACCCCGTGCTTCATGGCGAGGTATTCCGCCGCGCATTCGTCGTACGTGGGCTTCGTAATGGATACCGTGCGGCCGTCGATATAGATTCTTGTTCGCCATGACCCTGACGGGAGTTGTATTATAGCCGGGAGTTTTACCCCCGGCTCTTTTTTCTTTCTTCCCATAGCGTATCCCTCTTTTTTGATAATTTGCTTACAGTGAAGTGCAGAAGGCCGAACAGCAGTACAATAACAGCCGCCGCACCTGCCCATACGACCGGAGAAACATTATCAGACTGTATCAGCCCCTGGTCTGGCGCTTGGCTATCCAGAGCCACATAGATTGCCAACACAAATGTCAGCGTAATGCAAACGCCGCACAGCCCGTACACAAGGATTTTGTATGAGCTGCGGACATTCTTTATTTCTTCATTTTGTTTGCCGATGCGGTCATCTCTGGCCGCGACACCAGCCTCCATAATGCGGCTCCTGTCCAGTAGGCGGTCTATCGCCGCGTCCTTCTCGGCAATTATCTTGTCCTTGTATGCTATCTCCTGCCGGAGCTGGTCTATTTCCGCCTGATCTCCGCTTGGGTGAACACCTGCAACGGAATCCATTGACACGTCCATAGCGGCGCACAGCGCGGCGATATGGAAAAAGCCGGGGTTCGATACGGCACCGGAAAGAATCCGGCTTGTGGTGGCGATGGGAACGCCGGACACGTCAGAAAGCTGCTGGTTCGTCAGATGATTCCTGAATTTCTCGTCTTTCAGCCTTTCCGGGAGGGCATCGAAATTCGGCTGCATTTCCTCGATGAATGTTTGGCCTGTATTTGAATCCATAATTCGCCCTCCTATTAAATTTGATATTGGATTGTGCACATTTGATTGCGGTGGAATCAGATGTGTGGTTTACTTTCTCTGGCTGAAAATGCTATGGTGATATTGCAACCGGCAAGGGACACACGTCGTTACCGGCGGCAAGCCCCGTCACCTTGTGGCACGGGTGGCGGGGCAATTTAAAAAATTTTCAAAAAGCCCCAATCAGTCCGGTTTATTGGACACATGACGTGCTATTATGCGTTACGTAATCAAACAAACGTTTATAAATATATAGCGGGGGGACAAAACATGAAGGAAAGAGAAGAATTGAAACGGCTTATATCGGAAATGAACGACGCGCAATTTGAATGGTTCATTTCTCAAATGCGGCGTGTGCTATCTGAAGAAGCCGCCGCACCTGATCGTCAGAAATCGAATCGACTAGATCATGCATAGCTTTCCTATCTTCGGACAGCTCCCCTCTGGGGGGCTGTTCTTTTTTGTCGGCGCTGTCCCAACCCATAAGGAATGATGTCGTTACGCCGATTGCGCTTGCAATTTTTTCGAGTCGATCAATTGGAATCTTCTCCGTCTGCCCGGTAGCATACCGCTGTAAAGCAGACTTTGGAATACCTGTTTTATCCGATAAATCACCATAGGAAATATCCTTGCAAGTTATCGTTTCTAGGATTCTCTTTGAAATATCGCTCATAATGGCACCTCCCTTCTGCGTATAGAATAACACGGTTATCCCAAAATTGCAATACCGGAGCAAAAAATTTTTTAAAATTGTCCCAATTTTGGGTTGACAAATGAGAAGAAGCGTGATAGTATAAAGACGTCCCAAAAATGAGACGGAAGGAGGGCAAAGCATGTCGACGAACAAGTTAAAAGGGAAGATTGTAGAAGCGGGATTTACTCAGCGGTCTCTGGCTCTGGAAATCGGTATGTCCAAAAACACATTGAATTCCAAGGTGAACGGGAAGATTCCGTTTAACACTATCGAGATAGAGGCTATATGCGAGAAGCTGGGCATCACCGACCCGGCAGAAAAGGCACTTATTTTTTTACACTAATCGTCCCAAAAATGGGACAAGCCTGGGAGGGGGGGTGAGGGAATGGAACCTATCGAAATAGCATCGCTTGGCCTGGGCATTGCCAGCATCATTCTAGGTACTCTAACAGCGATACAAAACATCCGCAACTCTCTGGGAGAGCAAGAGCCCTGGAAACAACGCGGCCGCGAGATGTTCCGAGAACCACCTTGCAAGGGTCACCGGACACCGGAAGGACATGTTCCGTCCGAAGAAGAACGCGCGATGATCCGAGCGGGGCAATATACAGGGGGAGAATCTCGGTGTTGATAACTGGCCTTTTATTCAGCTCCGGGTGGGTATAAGTGTACAGTGTTGTTGACTGTTCTCCAAAAGGAACGCCGTTGATCTCACCGCGTGTGACGGAAATTCCAAGCTGGGATTTGTTTGTAAACTCGACTAGCATAACCGTGAATTTGGCCTCATTGTAGATTTGCTTGACCGAAATACAGAGCCGTTTGTGATTGGCAATCAGGCTCTTTACAAAATTGTAAATCGACAGTGCAAAGCCAACGACCGCTATCCAGAACGTAATACAATTCGCAATTGACACAAAATCGCCTCTTCCTGTGCTTTTCCACCAGAATAGCACAGCGAAGGACAATATGCAATAAAAAAGACGTGAATAAACGAATTACGGATTATATGAGAGGAGGTGCAGACAATGCCTAGAATCCGGCAGTATGCCGAGCGCTACGCAGTGGATGATTTTTGGAAGGAAATCGACCGCTGCTGTCCCCTGGCGGGGATTCAGAGCGATAACGCTGTAGCGCTAGAAGAAAAAACCGGGGTAGACCATCAGACCCTTCGGAACTATCGGAAGGGCAAAACCGAAATGCGGGTAAGCGTCCTGAAAAAGCTGGTGACCACCCTCCACCCCAACCCGGCGGTGATTCTGAAAACCCTGGGGTACTCTGAGAAGGAGATACGGGCGTTTGCAAGGGAATGGCAGTGATTTGAAATCTACGGCAGAATGCCGAAATTGAAAGGAGTTATTTATGGCGAAATATAAGTGTGGGGATAAGGTGCGGATTGTGAGCAAGAACCCAAACGCTATCGGATTCACCGACGCGATGGAAAAATACCTTGGCAAGACCTTAACCGTAATAAATGTGTGGGAAAGACCATATGGACTTTCCACCTACAACTTCAAAGAAGCAACAGTTGGAAATCCTTCGATGGATCTTCCTCGTAAAGTTTCCCATTGGAACTTCGCTGAAAGCTGGATTTCTGGCCTTGCAGAGCCTGAGCGGGAACCCTGCACCGTGGTACTCCGCTTTGACGGGATGATTACCACGGCCACGCTGAAACGTGGAGGACGGGACGTGAAGACCGCAGAAGCCCGGTGCAATCCGGAGGATACCTACAGCAGAGCGGAGGGTGCAAGGGTCGCCGTTGAGCGGCTTTTCGAGAAAAAGCGCAAGGAGGACAAGCCCAAGCGTGAACAGGGCAAGCCCAAGGTTGGAGACAAGTTTGTGGTTGTACAGAAACGCTATCTCCCGCAGCATTGCTTTGCAATAGGGGATATTGTTACGCTGGAAGCAATAAGCACCGTGGATAATCTCTATCGTCTCGGGAAGCAATATCAGTATGTGAATGACCGGGATTTGAAGCCTTACAAGGAGAAATCCAAATGACCCCCAACGAAACAACCCAGCTTCGTACAATGGCGGAGATATTCCGCCGCTTGCGGGAGGAAAACGTCAAGTTGCGGGAATCCTTGGGCATGGAAACGGAGGAACGCAAGGCGTTCGACGATGAGAACGTGGAGCTTTTTGACGTAGTCCACAAAAACCACGACAGGAGGTGAGGATATGGCAAGCAGGAATAAACCCGTGGATGCCCGGTGGGAGCCGGTGCCGAAGAACCGGAAGCCGTTCAACATCAAGGAATGCGTTTTTCATGTTCTCCCCTATGCGGGGCTGAATCTGGTGCTTTTCTGGTGGCAGCAGGCCGATTTGCTGGCAGACACGGCGGCAGTTCCCGCAATGTGGGTGTGCGCTATCCTGATGGGTGCCGGTATCGGACGGTGCATCAGAGGGCGATAAAAAGCCGCCCCCGATGTTACAGCACCGGGGACGGCAAGCGATATAAAAAATCTCTACCATTTACATATATCAAACTGAGGAAGGAAAGTCAATGGACGTTTTTGATAGCATGGAGCCGTGGCGGCAGGCTGAACAGTTGGCGGCGGATGCCGACTCCCGGGAAGCGGTACTCCCGAAGTGTGCCAGGTGCGGATATCCCATCACAGACAGCAAACTGGTATATATCCCGGCGCATGATGAGTTCTACTGCCTGGATTGCATCGATTCCATGACGGAGTTCAACGAGGAAGCGGAGGTGGAGGAATAATGGAGGACGGAATCATCATCAGCGAATCGGAAAGATTCGAGGATATCTACATTAGGCCGTACAATCGAGTCGATGTTCCGGCTGTCAGTTTCTCGAATGGTAAGAGGCGCGTTGCCTACATTAACGTTCTTGCTGCAAAGTTTTGGAACGGCGAAAACACTGTTGGGATAAAAGTAAGCAAGAACTACGTCGTTTTTATTCCGCAAAAAAATGGTAGAACATTAAACATCAACAAAGTTGGTGGGGGATTTTATATCAGCGTAGGTAGCTTAGGCGGAATTGTTCCCCCCGGGGCAAAATACCGGGCATATCCGTACAAAGGCGGTATCGCTATAAAACGGTTTGAGCCGTTGCAGGAGGATGAAGAATGATACGGAAAATTCCAACCGCTGCCATGAGCAAAGAGGAATGGACAGCGCTTCGCTCTACCACCATTGGTGGTTCGGATGCCGCCGCCATTCTGGGTATGAATCCCTACAAGTCACCGTATGCCCTGTGGGCGGAGAAAACCGGGAAGGCCGTCCCGGAGGATATTTCCCAGAAAGAGGCAGTACGCCTCGGCACGGACTTGGAGGAATACGTAGCAAAGCGGTTCACAGAAGCTACCGGGAAAAAGGTGCGCCGGGAGAACTACACCGTATTCCGGGACGATATGCCCTACGCCCACGCCAACTACGACCGGCTGGTTATTGGGGAACGGGCAGGATTAGAGATCAAGACCACGAACGCGCTCCACTTGAGCAAATTCAAGAACGGTGAGTTCCCGGCTACTTACTACGCGCAATGCTGCCATTACCTTCTTGTGTCCGGCCTTGATCGCTGGTATCTGGCGGTTCTGGTTCTGGGCATTGACTTCAAGGTGTTCGTCATCGAGCGGGACGAGGCAGAGCTGGAAGCCCTGAAAGAGGCGGAAGAAAGCTTCTGGGAAAACGTTCAGAGCGAAACGCCCCCGGCCATTGACGGCATGGATTCCACCATTGACACCCTGAACGCAGAGTTCCCGGCCAGCGATCCGGACACCGAAATGGATTTGACCGGCTGCGCCGTTGATTTGGCGATCATGGACGAATGCAGCCAGCAGATCAAGGCGCTGGAAGAAAAGAGAGCAACCGCTCAGGCGCGTATCATGGAGGCCATGGGAACCGCCGAGCGGGGCGGATACGGGAGTTACAGCGTCACATGGAAGACGCAGAAACGCTCCACGTTCGATAGAAAGAAGTGGGAGAAAGACCATGGAGAAATCCCACAGGACTATTTCAAAGCTTCGGAAAGCAGAACTTTCCGGTTCAAAAAGGATGAACAATAATGGGAAAAACAAATATGGTAGAAATCGACATTCCTGCCACAAGGGAAGCCATTGACGGTTCCGGCAAGACAATGGCCGCACTCTCAGAAGAGATCGGGCGCTGCCCGGCATACCTCAGCTACACGGTCAAATCTGGTAGGCTTCCGGAATATGCGTTCCGCAGGCTGTGTGTGCTCCTCGGCGTATCGGAAGGTGACCTGCTGAAAAAGCAGGCAGTTACCCCCCCTCAAAAAGCGGAGGCGGAAGCCGTTTCGGGCTGTGAAACCATCGGATACTCCGTAAAACTGGACGTATACCCCAAAAAGGTACGGTTCGCGGTCCTTTTCAACGGAGAAGAAATCATGCACGCATGGGGCAGCATCCGCGGGGCGCGGGAGCTTGACCTCATGCAGTCCATCAGCTACGCGGCGCATATGTGCTACAAGCAGAAAGAAATGAAAGTTATCGAGGAGGAAGAATAAAAAATGGCAAACATGATTCAGAACGCCGCCGCTTCCACACAGGCGGTAGCAAAAAGCAAGAAACCCAGCAGCATTCAGGACTACATTGAGGTTATGAAGCCCGCCATTCAGGCGGCACTGCCCAGCGTGATGACCCCGGAGCGGTTCAGCCGCATTACCCTGTCGGCACTGAGCGCCAACCCGAAGCTCAAGGAATGCACCCCTCAGTCTTTCCTTGGCGCTATGATGACCGCCGCACAGTTGGGCTTGGAGCCGAATACCCCTCTTGGGCAGGCTTACCTGATTCCCTTCCGCAATCACGGCCAGATGGAGTGCCAATTCCAGCTTGGCTATAAGGGGCTTATTGATCTGGCCTACCGTTCCGGTGAGGTTTCCATCATTCAGGCGCACACCGTGTACGAAAACGACGAGTTTGAGTATGCCCTTGGCCTTGACCCGAAGCTGCGGCACGTCCCCGCCAAGAGCAACCGTGGCAAGCCCATTGCCTACTACGCCATGTTCAAGACCAAGGACGGAGGCTACGGATTTCAGGTTATGAGCATCGAGGAAGTCACCGAGCACGCGAGAAAGTTCTCTAAGAGCTTCGGGAATGGCCCGTGGCAGACCAATTTTGACGAGATGGCAAAGAAAACCGTTCTGAAAAAGGTGCTGAAATACGCCCCTCTGAAATCCGACTTTGTGCGCGGTATGGCTCAGGACGGCACCACAAAGACGGATATTTCCTCCGACATGACAGATATCCCGGACATGACGGAGTACATCGACGTTGACCAGGACACCGGCGAGGTGATTTCTCAGGAGGTAGCGGAGAGCATCTGATGAGCAAGTGGTCTGACAACGAGGTCGAAACGCTTAAACTGTGCTACGAACATTCAACGAACCAGGAGCTTTCTGATATATTCCCTGGTAAATCAGTGGAAGCGGTATACAAAAAAGCCCGTAAGTTAGGCTTGCGGAGAGACTATAATGTGACATTCAAAAACCGTTCTATTCAGCGGAAAGGTCAAAAATCATCGAACTGGAAGGGTGGGAGAAAGAAAACATCAAAAGGTTATATTCAGGTTATGCACCCGAACCACCCTAGAGCTGATTCCAGCGGGTATGTGTTTGAGCACATTCTTGTTTTTGAGAACGAAACGGGTATTTCAGTCCCAAAAGGGTGCTGCATACACCACATTAACGGCAATAAGGAAGATAACAGGATAGAAAACCTATGCCTTATGACGGTTGGAGCACACACTGTAATGCACCATTCCGGAGTAAAGCAAAGCGAAAAAACAAGGGCACTTATATCCAGCAGAGCTAAAGAAAGATTTTCGGATAAGCGCAATCACCCTTCTTACAAAGAAGTCGATATTAGCTGTATTCAAAGTCTTTTGGATTCCGGGCATTCCGTAAATGAAGCGTGCAATATTGCCGGAATTGCAAAATCAACATACTACAGGAAAGTAAGGGATAACAATGCTGAATAGTATATCAATCATGGGGAGACTTTCTTCTGACCCACAGTTGCGGAGAACTGCTTCCGGCAAGGCTGTGGCAAGTTTCTCTGTTGCCTGTGAGCGGGATTTCAAGAACCAGCAAACCGGCGAGAAGGAAGTTGACTTTATTGAATGTGTCGCATGGGGCGGCACCGCCGAAATGGTGGAGAAGTACTTCCATAAAGGCCAGATGGCCGTAGCGACCGGCAGATTACAGTTACGGGACTGGACGGACAAGAACGGCCAGAAGCGCCGCACGGCGGAGATTCTGGTGAACAGTGTCTACTTCTGCGGAAGCAAAGAAAACGGCACTCAGGCCAGCTCTGGGGCTGGCAACGGATACAGCACGCCGTCGTATCAGGTTCCCACCCCTGCGGCGGACTTCGCAGAACTGGAAGACAACGATACACTATTGCCGTTCTAGGCCAGAAAAATCAATCTTTCCCTAAAAAGATTGACAGTATAGTTTGCATTTCCCTTGGCGGTGGGGGGTTAAACCGCCAACTCCAAAAGGAGGAGAATCGTGGCAAAAGAAGTTTTCAGAATCGCCTACCCGAAGACCGGCGCGGAAAAGAAGAAGTGGGCAAAGGAGTACGGAATGAATGCGTACTACGCCGGGAAGCACTGGGCATTGCGGAAGAAAGACGCCGAGCTATGGCACTGGCTTACATTGGCGGCAATGAACGCCCAGGGCATTCGCAGAACACCCTTTAAGCTGCCTGTAGCCGTGACGTTCTACTGGAATGACCGGCTGGATATCGACAACCATGCAATCATGGGAAAGATGATCGTGGACGCCATGAAAGGCCGTGTCATTGAGGACGACAGCCGGCGCTGGCTGAAAAGCGTTTCCCACAATTTCCACGACGAGGATTACATACAGGTTGAAATACGGGAGGTAAGGCCGTGACACAGTGTGAGATGGAAGACGAAGTAAGAAGCCAATTCACTTTTTACCGCTCATTTTTTGAAGCGGTTTTCAAGATAAAAAACAAGGCCGCAAGGGCAGAAGCCTATGACGCTATTTGCAAATATGCTCTGTTTAACGATGCTCCGGACGTAGACAAAATGTCTGACGCCGCCGCCATTGCCTTTATGCTTATCAAGCCGAATCTGGACGCAAGCAGGCGGAAAGCAAAGTCTGGGAAAAACGGCGGAACCAGTAAGCAAACCGCAAGTAAATCGGAAGCAAACGGTAAGCAAAGTGGAAGCAAAGCGGAAGCAAACGGTAAGCAAGAGCAACCCGCAAGCGAGATAGAGAAGGAGAAAGAGAGAGAGAAAGAGAACGAATGTTATCCCCCTACCCCCTTTTCGCAAATCATCGCAAGTTATTCTTTCTCCGAATCGCTGATGGCGAAAACCACCGCTTGGCTGAAATACAAGTCCGAACGGCGGGAGAGCTACAAGGAACAGGGCTTGAAATCGCTGCTGACCCAAATCCAAAAAAACGCTGCAAAGTACGGAGAACAAGCAGTCATTGACCTGATGGAGCAGTGTATGGCAGCAAACTGGGCAGGGATTATCTGGGACAGACTGATGAAAGGAGGAACCGCCAATGGAAAGCCTGATGGAAATGCTCAAAGCGAAAGGGTTGGTCACTACCTGTGACCTTGACCCCCGGCAGTATGCCCAACTCCGGGTGGATGCCCTGAACGACGCTATTGGCGACCGGGACAAAGAGGACGGCTACAACTGCCCTATTTGCAAAAACAAAGGCTATGTTGCCCGGTTGGTGGAGAACCCGGACGGCACTTTTTCCCATTCCGTGGCAGATTGCAAGTGTGCAGATACCCGGCGCTCCATCCTACGGATGCAGCGGAGCGGTCTGAAAAACATCATCCGGGATTACACCTTCGACAAGTTTCAGACCCCGGAGCCGTGGCAAGAAACCCTCAAATCCGCCGCCATGGACTACGCCAAGAATCCTTCCGGGTGGTTCGCCCTGTGCGGTCAATCCGGCTGCGGAAAGACCCACTTATGCACTGCCATTTGCCGTGAGCTGCTGCTGGAAGGCCGGGAAGTGGTGTATATGCTCTGGCGGGATGAAATTGGAAAGATCAAACAGGCTGCCAGAATGTCCGAATTTGACGGCGAAACGGTTGAGCTGCGGAGGATTCTGGACAAGTACAAGACCGCAAGGGTGCTGTACATAGATGACCTTTTCAAGACCGGGAAAACGGCAGAGAACGCCACCCAGCGCCCCACAGCGGCAGATATCAACTATGCGTTTGAAATCTTGAACTACCGATACAACAACCCGGAACTGCTGACCATTCTGTCCACGGAGTTGACGGAGGATGAACTGCTGGATATTGACGAAGCGATCGGAGGCAGGATTTACGAGCGGGCAAAAGCCTACTCCATCGGCAAAGACCGGGGGAAAAATTACCGTGTGCGGAACACACACAGACTGTGAGGGGTGGGTATGATGGACGAAAAACCCGGCCAGTACATCGACTCAGAGAGCCCATTTTGCAGAAACTGCACGCGGGACGATTGCCCCACCAACGGGGACGGCTGCAAGGCATGGGAAGCATATTTCATAGCGAATTGGAACGAAAACATCATGAAATCAATTGGAAACCACAAAAAACGACGCCAATTTTTCAGGTATGAACACCCGGATTTGGTGAGAGAGGGGATTGTTTTTGAGCATGAGCAAGGCGAAAATGTACGGCTGTTTCAAGCCGGAGCCGGTGAAGCGGAATTGCACCCCGCCCCGGTGGGGGAAAGTTCCTCGGGGGAATAAATGCGGGAAGAAAGGAAATGGGAAATGAGCAACATTGTAGAACAGCTTACGCCAAACCCAGTAAACCACAAGCATGGAGAAAATGGGTGTTGCAAAAACCCAAGGGCATGGGAAATGGAAATGATGCACCAGGTATGGGCCGCTGGGCTTCATGATGCGGCCAATTGTTTTCAGGATGCGCTTGAAGTAAAGTGGGAGCTTGAATCTCAGCGAAAAGTGAAGCCGAAAACAAACAGTGACAGAATCCGAGCTATGACGGACGAGGAATTAGCAAAAATCCTTAACGGCGGATGCCCTCAGGGAGGAGCAAAGTGCAACGGGCACTGCGGGCTCTGCTGGCTCGACTGGCTTCGATCCCCTGTGGAGGAAAGCCCCTCCGGGGAATAAAGAAAAACAGAAAGGAAATGGGAAATGAGTGGAGGCAAAATGCCTAAGAGAAAATGCACCGGGGCGAATTGCCCAATGCAAGTCGGGTGCGTTGTTCCGGAAACTTGCCCAGAGCCGGAGAAATGCCGGTATGCCACGTTCCCTCAGACCAACGCCGACCGCATCCGGAACATGACGGATGAGGAGATGGCTGACTTTGTGGCAACGTATGTGCACTGTGAAGACTGCTGGCTAGTGGATAACTGCGTGAACTGTGGGGACATGACCTGCTACGATAATATTTTAAGCTTTCTCCACTCCCCGGTGGAGGAGACGGAATGAAAGTTCTGATAGCCTGCGAGGAATCGCAAACCGTGTGCAAGACCGTCCCCGGGATTGCAAAAGCTATGGCGGAACAGTGGGGATAGACCATTTTCGCGAGGTCACGGAAATGGTTTAACCGCCTCGAAATCGACACTGTTAGGAGAGACCAATGACAAGAAAACGTTTTGTAAAACTGCTGATGTCGAAAGGCGTTAAGAGGAACAATGCAAACAGGATTGCACAAGAGTTCCGGAAAGGGTCTTTGCCCTATGAATTTGCATGGATTGCTTTGGAGTGGAGATTTTTGGAAGAATGAAAACAAGCGATAAGCCCGGGGGAACCCGGGCGGGAAGGAGATAACAATGGACGAAATCAAATTGAAGCCTTGCCCGTTCTGCGGGCGAATGCCGAAGGTACGGCGTAGTGCAATCGGAGGCTGCGGGGCCTGGGTGGAGGTGCGGTGCAAGCCGCTGTTCCGGCGGGAACACCTAGCGGTGCAGCATGGTGCGGCATTAATGGAACGGGCCTTTGACATGGCGGTGGAGGATTGGAACCGGAGGGCTGAACATGGCTAAAGCGGTACTTATCAGCATCCGCCCGGAGTGGGTGGAGAAGATCGCCAACGGCGAAAAGACCGTTGAGGTGCGAAAAACCAGGCCAAAGCTGGACACGCCGTTCAAATGCTACATCTACTGCACGCAAGGCAACGACGCACGCAGACTGCGCGGCTCATGGGGCAAGGTCATTGGGGAGTTTATTTGCGACCGGGTTGAAACCATCAAGGCGGCAACAGAACCGTATGGAATCTACGATGTGGACGATTACTTTGTGGCGCAGACCAGACTTGTGGATGGTGCTTTGTGGGACTACGGAAAAGGTGCAACACTGTACGGCTGGCACATTTCCAAGTTGGAAATCTACGACACGCCGAAGAAGCTGAGCAAGTTTTTACGCCCGTTTGAAAACTGCATAGGCAAAGTGTGTGATGAATATGGGTGTGCCTATTGCGAAAATGGTCATATCAAACGCCCGCCCCAGAGTTGGTGCTATGTGGAGGAATTGAAATGAGTGATTACACCAGCCGGGAGGCAATTAAAGACGCCATGCTGCGATATGGTTTTAAGGCTCCGGATATGACCGTTACCGAGTTTGTAGAAGACGAGTTGCCCACCGCCGACGTGGAGCCGGTGCGGCATGGGAACTGGAATATCCGGCTTTCGCGTGAATCGACCTTATGTCTGGAATGCTCGGTGTGTGGGCGTAAGGTTGATAACAGCGACTTACGCTTTTTGCTTGAGCTCGGTGAATACGGAGTAGCTTGCCAGCTATCCCCGTATTGCCATTGCGGCGCTAAAATGGATTTGGAGGAATAATCATGGATTTGTTAATGAAAACATCGATATTTGCGGCTGCGTTAACGGACGTTTACAAAGATGAGGAAGATCGTGAGCTACCGGCACTCCCAAAGATGGATTTGGGCGGCGATTTCACGGAGGATTTAACCGCTATGCTGTTCGCAATGCGCGTTGTTGCGGGGCGAATTACCCATAACAATTGGGATATTTTGGAATTTACACACGTTTTGAACACGCTCGCTGTTCAGCACCTCTTGGAGGATAAGGAGGATAAGGGCGATGACGATTGACCGAGCAATAGAAATTCTGAACCCGGAACACCGGGAGCATTACGAAAGTATAGACCCCGTGATTGAGGCCTGCCGGATGGGTATGAAGGCGTTGGAGCAGACACGGTGGATTCCTTGCAGTGAGAGGTTGCCGGATGACGGCGAATTTGTGCTAACGTATAAAAACGGGCAGTTTGAAGTCCAAGAATATGAAAAACGTAGAAACGGTTGGATAGGCGGTGGTGGTTGGTTCTGGTCACTTGCCATGGTCTCCCACTGGATGCCGCTGCCTGAACCGCCGAAGGAGGTGCAGTGGAATGAGTGAAAGACAAGAACACCGTCAGCGCCTTAACGCTAGAATTGCTTACGCCGCCGCTATTGAGCGGTGGGCGAAGAATCAGCCGCCACGCATTCGGTTCTTTGCCGTCAGACGGTGGCTGAAAGAGATGCCGAGGAAGGAGAATTTTTATGAGGGTGATTGATGCAGACGGGCTTCGCCGCAGAATTGTAGCATTTTGTACGGGATGTAGCACCACATATTTGACAGTGGAAAACATTGTGATGATGATAAATCAGGCTGATACCGTGGATGCCGTCCCCGTGGTAAGGTGCCGGGACTGCATTGAATTTGAGGAAATAGGCAAGTACCCCATGGGGATGCCTGAATACCCGGACGGGGGATCATTTGGGGATTGCTATTATTGGGACTACGAGCAAGGAATGTCCCCTAACAAGGTAGACGGCGATGATTTTTGCAGTTATGGGAGAATACGGGAGGTCGGAGAATGAGCAATGAACTCACCTACATGGACTGCTGGCACTTTATCGCCCCGCTGATTCCGGTGGACACTGACCACACAATGGATATTTACGTCATGGTGTTTAACGCCTTGAAAGAAGCGGAGAAGAAGCGGATTGCAGAAAAGAAAAAGGGGAGGAAAGCTACGGATGACACGTAAGCGCTTTATCAAACTGCTGATGGGGAAGCTTCTGCTTTCCCGGAACGAGGCAAACTACGTTGCCGATATTGTAAGAATTTGTGACCGGATTGTAAGAATTTGTGATCGGAGGGAACCATGAGCAAGAAACCGGACTATCTCACCCTGTGCTCCATAGCCGCCCAGAAGGCCGGGACGAGCTACGGCAAGTACATGGCAATGCCACGGATACCACCCGCCGATTCAGGCCGATACAGAGGGCGTGGAAGCCCCGCAGGGCATTTCTAAAATCTGCCCCCAGTGCGGGAAGAAATTCACGCAGGGCAAGATCAAGCAGAAAATCTATTGCAGCTCGGAGTGTCAGAAAGCCCACGCCCAGAGAGCCGCTCAAAGGAGATACCGCGATAGAAAAAATAAGGAATTGGAGGTACGTGAATAATGGCAGAACAGGATTTCAAATTTGATGATGCGTTGCTCATGAAGACTGCACGCGAGATGCTTGCAAAAAAATTGGCCGAAACAGTGAAAGAGGTCGCCAAGTCCGGGGAATGGGAGATCCCCACAGTAGAGCAGGAAGAATCTGACCCGGAAAAGATTCTCCGGAGGATGTTTGCAAAATACGCCTACGGCAACGTCCCGGAGTGGTTCGCCTCTGCGGTATCTGCGACGTCCTATGTGCTGTCTGTGGACAAGGGAAAGGGGGTTGAGTGTATTTCCGCCTTGCACACGGCAGCGGAACGGGCACCGGCTGAAATTCGGATGACGGCGCAGACAAAACTGCTTAGGATATGCCAAGAAACCGGGATGCCCGGCGGGATTGGGAGCCTGCCTGTTCTCTAGGGGGGCAACATGGAGTACAAGGATAGCAGGAAGTACTGCGTCGGGTGCCGGTATTTCTTCGGATATTATGAAGGCAGCCGGTGCTGCAATTACATATTCGTCCGCGAGAAAAAGCGGCCTTGCCCGCCTGGGAAGGATTGCACCGAAAGGAGGGCGAAAACGAAAAACAGGAGACGGAATTTAATATTATAGCTTTATCTCTGTATAGTATATATTAAATATAATCTTATATCTTGTGTGTATTGTGTATATCTATACAGGGATTTACTAAGAAAAGAAAGGAGAATTTCTAAAATGTGCCTATTTTGCGAGGCGTACGATGGCAAGCGGCAAATCGCCGACTGGTTTCTAACTAATGGTCAACGTGTGGATATTTCCGTCGCAATCGTTGAACGGTATTTTACCCGGGAAGACCGGTTCGGCGGCCGCAGCCTGGACTATATCAACGATGGAAAGGGCGCACCCCTGAACTATTGCCCGACTTGCGGAAAGAAACTGAGTGGTACGGCATGGCCAAAATAATCAACTGCCCGAGCTAAAGGGGTATTTCATAAAATACGAAAGGAGAAACCGATTCCGAAACAAAATGCTTATCTTGCCAAGCAGGAGGCTGTTCAGCGGCAGTGCTTCAACGATGGTTGGGAACTCGGAACACAGCAGATGTGCGACTATATTTCCCGGGCCTTGCGAGACCCGGAGGCCATGGGCAAGGACACATTTAGCGGCGCAAGAATCCTGAAAGTCCTGAAGAAAACCAACGAAATCATGCAGTATTTCCGACCAGCGTTCCTGCCAAACGATGAAGCGGATTGGTATCAAGAACAGCTGGACAAGGCTCTCATGGAAGCGTATAATGGAAACGGTGAGACGTTCTTCCCGTTCCGGGAGCGGTACGATTGCCTGAAAGAGTACGACTATAAGTCTGGGAAATGGAGGAGATAGTATGAATCTTTTGAATGAAACCTTGAATATTCTCAAAGAAAACCGTAAAACCCCTGCGGATGTGCGGTGGGTTGGAAGAGAGTCTGTCAATGCGAAGTGCAGCTGGGACGGCTTTGCAAAACAAGCAAACTTCGAGTACGACAATGAATACGGCATTGCAGAAATACCTGGAGACCTGATTGTGGCCGGTGACGATTGGCGGCTTGAGAGGGCGGAGTATGACGGCTCTGAGCGGTGGGAGTTTAAGACCGTGCCAGCAGAGCCGGATTTGGACAGCCACGCATCCAGCCGGTGCCTTGGCCTTGGAGTGGAAGATAGGCTGAGGATAACGCAAGGGCGTAGAAACGGATACTATGAACTTTTACAAGCACCGGAGGGCGTTAGGCTCAAGGGAAATGGTGCCTCGGAGCAGGGCAGCGAAAAACCATCACTCGATGGGAGAGGAGGGCCTAGAGTATATTCTTTCAGTATAAAGTTCCGTGAGGATGTACGCATAAACGCTAATGATTTTTTGGACTTAATTGGGAAAGATCGCAAATTTGCGTTTACTACCAAGAGCGATGACGGAGCTGCGGCAAAAGAACTCATAGGAACGACCAAATCAGTCTCGTTCTACGGTGGGAACGTGGTTAAAATCACAGTTGCGTTTCCTGAGGAAGTCAAAGACTTGGATTGAAGACGTAGAAAAAGCTGGTGAGAAAATGATAAAAAACTGCGTAAACTGCGGCGCACCACTTGAAGGAAAAAAGTGTTCGTACTGCGGCACGATGTACAACGACTCCGGTATTGTAGCGTCGTTTGACAAAGACCAATGCACAGGGACATTGGCTATCGGAGGGAACGAATACACGGTCTATCTCGGAACAATGGAAGCATTCACCGTCTGTGGAAGAGCTGGGAGAGACAGTAAAGGGCGGCTCCAAATGGAGAATGGACGGATGATTCACAAATTCACGCTGATAGAAATGTGAGCCTATCTTATTAGGGCCTATCTGAAAACCGTCAACATGCCCAAACAGCGGGTCTTTTCCGCCTGCTGTGCACCATTTTCCCTTGTAATACACAAAGTATTCCTGCGGAAAAATGGCTTCAGCAGGCGAAAAATCCCTCGCTGTTGGTCATATTCCCGGTTTTCAGATAGACCCTAATTTATATATAATAAATATATATAAGTCTTATATCTTGTAGTGTGTATGTGTTATGGTAAATAATATAATAAATTTACTAAAACAATAAAGGAGGATTACGACTTTGGCAGAAGGTGAAAAGCTCAAAAAGAAACCCTACCAGGTGCCTGACCTGGAACCCGGCGACAACACAAAGTACATCAACCATTCCTTGACCATCATGAAGTGGAATAAGCCGGACATGGACAGCTTGGAGGCGGTGCAGAAACGGTGCTTCGACTATTTCAGCCTGTGCGCTGAGAATGATATGAAGCCGACTTTCGCAGGGTTCGCTTTGGCGTTCGGTGTGGACAGAATGACCATGTGGCGGTGGTGCAACGATCACCCGGAAAGTAGGAAATTAAGCCGCCCTATTCGTGACACCATCAAAAAAGCACGGGATTTAATTAACGCTCAGATGGAGGATTTCATGCAAAATGGCAAGATTAACCCCGTTGCCGGAATTTTTTTGATGAAAAACAATATGAACTACACAGACCAGCAGGAAGTGGTCTTAAAGCCGGATAATCCGCTTGGAGAGCGGGCAGACCCGGAGAAGCTGCGGCAGAAGTATCTGGAAGATGTTCGCGGTAGCGGTGCGACTATCATTGACGCGGAGGGTGGAACGGAATGAGAGAAAAGACGGAATACGCCATCGAACGAATGTGCACAGAGGTTGCCAAAATCCGGATGCTGATGGAGGGCGGCGCTAGGAAACCCGCCTGCGACTTTTGCAGAGAGTGTGTGAACAAACCGGAAACATTCACCGTGGTTGCCCATAGCGGGCGGCAAATGACGGTGACTTGGAATTTTTGCCCAGTGTGCGGTCGGAAGCTCGAGCAACTATAACAGCGACTTTGACCCAGCGACTATAGCGACTATAAAAACGCCCCGGAGGTCTTGCGACTTTCGGGGCGGCTTTCTGCGACTATGAAACGGGAATTTTCGGCTGCGACTTTGCGACTATGGCTCACGAGCTGGGAGCCTTGCGGGGATTTTCAGCCATGACGAAAAAACATGGCGGGAAATCTGATCGGAGCCGGTGCGGCCTGTGTGGAGGTGCTTTTACCCTGTAACAGCGGGCAGAACACAACGGGGCGCAGAAAGCGACAGGCCGGGGAAAAGCTGCGGGGTTGCCCTGGCATATCCGGCACGGGAAACGGGGCAAGGGCGGGCGCTGAACGCTTTACACGCGGCATAAAATACCGCACGGCGTTGTGTTGCGTCCATACGCGCCCATTTTAAGGCGGGAACGATGCTCAACGTTAATTTATATTACAAGAATAAAAACCGCTTAAAAAGCCGCTGAGCGCCTTACAGGGCATAGCAAGAGAAAGCCCCGCCACGTTGGCATGGCAAACGGACAACGCCGCGCCTGATTTGGACGCGGGCAGAAAGAAAAGCCGCCCGGACAATGCCCGGACGGCTTGAATATTATTTGCTTATTTTCAGCAGCTCCGCTAGAACCAGCAGCGGGAAGAAAAGAATTGCAAGGATAATCACGCGCCCACCTCCTCAAGAATCACGGTTACATTATCGCGGCTGCAAAAGCTGCGGACATCGTAGGCCAGATATTTATATGTCCCGGTGTAAAGCCTGAGACAGAGAGTCCCGAACCGGGAGTCTATTTCCATGCGGTTTCTTTTCGCATAGGTGGAAATCAGGGCTGCCGGCGTAAAGTTCGCGCCATGCTCGACGGTCTCGCAGAAAGAACAAACCCATTTAATGCCGTCGTAGTGTTCCGCGCTGATCTCGTTTGCAATGGCGAGAATCTCGGCCGTGGTGTAACTGGGGTTCTGTTTGTGGATGCGCTGTTCCAAGTTGAGATTGCGCCAAGATTGGCCGCTTTCGTCGGTGTATTGCGTGTCGATGTGTAGTCCAATGGGGTTGATGATCTCTCGCACGGGGTGTTTCAGCGGTGCGCCGGTTCGCTTATTGGTATAGCGCGGCTGGCTGCGGTTCTGCCAAAGGGAGAATTCAAGAAAATAATTCCGGCCGTCTTTGCCGGGGATCGTCTCGCCCATCGTGCACACACGATAATTTCCAACGTCGCTTTTAGTGGTGACCGGGACGCCGCCATTAAAATTGCAGCCGCGCTTTTCTAGTAACAGATAGTTCTTACCGTTGATAATCATTATAATATTCCTCCTTGTAATTCTGCGGAGGCCGTGCTATAATAGCGGTGCCTCCCTTGTGTGGTGCGCTCCCGTTGGTCTTGGTAGGATTGCGGGGGCGCTTTTGTTTTGCTCTTGCTTACATTTACTATTATATAGATATTTTCGTAAATGTCAAGCGTTATTTTACAGAAATTCAAGAAAAAATGTAAATTATCAAATCCGGCGCTTCCCGCCCCATCACGGGAGAAGCAGCAGCGAAAGCACCGGGGGCGGGGGATATGGCCGTGCTGGTTTGGAGGGGGTTAGCCCCATAAATACCCGCGAAATCAAAAAGCCCCCCCTTTCAGAAATTCCGGCAAAAACAAAAAAGGCAGTTCCTATTTGTGCATTATTACAGTTGACAAATAATTGTAAATCTGATATTATACAGAAAACAAGATGTACGGGGGAAGCAGAAATGTACGAGATGAAAAAGGCGTGTGTCTATACCAGAGTATCTACAGAGGCTCAGGGAGAGGACGGGAAAGTGTCTTTGCCTGAGCAGGAGCGAATGGCGAAAGCCTGCATTGAAAGCAAGGGCTGGGAATATGTGAAAACCTATGAGGACAACGGGTATACCGGCAGAAACACAAACCGTCCGGGGCTTCAAGAAATGCTTCGGGATATTCGGGCGGGTAAAATCGAAGCTATTGTTATTTTTAAGCTAGATCGGCTTTCCAGAAAGCAACGGGATACTCTAGCGATTGTAGAGGACGATTTGTTGGCAAACGGAGTTGACCTCATAAGCCTGAATGAAACGCTTGATACCACTACCCCGTGGGGACGTGCCATGATTGGCATTCTATCTTCCTTTAATCAGTTGGAGAGCGACAATATCGCCCTAAGGACTACCATGGGGCGGTATGCTACAGCCAGAGAGGGCGGCTATGCCGGGGGGAAGCCTCCGCTTGGGTATCGGGCTGAAAACGGGCATCTTGCAGTGGTGCCGGAAGAGGCGGAGATTGTAAAAAAGGTTTTCGAGTTGAGAAACCAGGGCTGTACATTGCAAGGAATCGCAGACAAGCTGAATGAGCTAGGATATCGGAGCAAGAAGGGCAAGGAGTTCAAGCACTCCGCAGTCCAGACGATTCTGGGCAACGAGGATACCTACCGGGGGAATTACCGGTACGGAAAAGAAATGTGTGAGAATACGCACGAAGCAATTCTAAAGGGGTGAGACTGCAAAATGGGAAAAAGAATATCTGATGCCGAACTAAATGAGCGGTATAAAAGTGTTCCACACTTCAATGTAATTGTGCGGGACGGGACAGTAGAGATACCATCCATTTTCATGTTTGAGGGTGGAGAAACGGAGTATTATCCATTTTTACAGGCTTGCCAGAAAATGAATTGCACGGTTCATTTGGTTAATGAGGGCATTACGATTGTGCCTGGCGAAAATGACATGATGCGGCGAGTAAAGGAAATGCTGTACTTCCAAATGGCAAGGTCGCCGGAAATGGTAACGCAATATCTTAATTATGCCCTGTGCGGAAAGAGAATGACCTGGGATGCAGTTCCCGGGCAGCATGAGCCGATTTTGAAGGAGGAATAATTATGCAAGCTGTATCAACCGCCATGTACACGCTTTTTGCAATCGAAATACTTGCACTTCCTATTTTGCTCATCATCTGGGTTATCCGAAAAATACAAAAGAAGCCTAGAATGAAATGGGTCAAATGGTTCTGGCTTTCTTTTGCTTTATTTTTGATAATCGGAGTGTCAACAAATCCTTCCACATGGTGCGAACATGAATACAAGCTGGTGGAAAGCAAAGAAGCATCCTGCACCGAAAACGGGTACGAGAAGTACCATTGTAATCTTTGCGGTGGCGATAAAAAAGAAACCTTAAAGAAACTCGGGCATTCCATGGTAGATGTTCGGCGGGTAGAGCCCACGGACGATAAGGACGGCGAATATGTCCAGAGGTGTACACGATGCGGATATGAAAAAATAGAAGTACTTCCAATGCTCAGAAAATCCGCTGAGCAGAAAACAGGAAGTTCGACATTGAAGAAAACTGAACCTACCACAGAACCCGCAGATACCTCTGTTGCTTACGACGATATATACAATGCATACAAAGAGAACGAGCTTTTGGCAAATGATACATACCGATACAACCGATACCGTATTACTGCGACAATCGACGGAATGAGCACCGGCGGGCTTCTGAATCTGACAGGCGGCGCTACACTGACGATGGAAGCCAGAGCCGGTAATACCATCGTTTACTTCTACGCAGAATTTGAGAAAGATCAGGAAGATGCCCTGAAAACAGTCAAAGTGGGAGATACGATTACATTTGAGGGAAAATGCATTGGAAGAGGTGGATTCACTGACTGCGAACTGAAATAAGGAGGTCTGACCTATGTGGGTGTTGCTAATTATTCTGTTCCCCATATTCGTGCTGATAGAGCTTATGAAGCATGTATAGGGGGCAAACCCATAAGTGAATAAATGTTCCCATAGGTGGGAGCCATAGCCGAAGGGCTGCTTGTGCTGAGATACGCACGGGCAGCCCTTATTTTTGTATCAGGAGGGAATTTATGAAAATCGACGTTTTGGGAGCAGAATATACGCTTACAGTAATTCGGGGAAGCAAAGAGCCAAGGCTCAAGGATTGTGACGGTTTCTGTGACGAAACTACGAAAGAAATGCTGGTTGAAAATTACGAAGACAGCAAGGGAGAACCAAATAGCAAGCAAAACCTTCTGGTTCAGACAAACAAGGTGAAGCGGCATGAGATCATTCACGCATTTCTATTTGAAAGCGGCCTTGCTGAAAATTCCGGCTGGGCGCAGAACGAGGAAATGGTGGATTTCTTCGCAATCCAGTTCCCAAAACTGCTGAAAGCATTTGAACAAGCTGACGCTCTGTGAGGTGAGAGTATGGATTATGAGAAATTGTCAACCTCCATTCTGGGGGCTATCGAGAACAGACCGGGTGATATCGGGGCATACGAAGACCTGTTTTCCCTGTGTCAGGCATGGGCTGAGACTGATTTCACGGCGGCACATCGGGCGAATAAGCATCTGAAATACCTGTGCGCCGAAATAATGGGTAAAGCTCCTACGTCTCAGGTGGAGGGATTCTACAGCCTTTGGCGGCGGGGGCTATTGTTTGAGGCTCCATATGACTTTGACAGCTATCTCACCTATTTGGAAATTGACCGAAAAGCCAAGGAGCGATTCTACCAACCCCGGAAGCGGATCATGGGACGTGTGGTGGAAAATCTGCAAAAACTGGCAGATGATAAATTGGACGAGTTGTTCATTTCCATGCCGCCACGAGTGGGCAAGACCACAATCCTCATGTTCTTTGTGACGTGGCTCATTGGGCGCAACAGCGAGGCTTCCAACCTGTATTCTGCCTATTCGGATGTCATCACGGCAGCGTTCTACCGGGGCGTTTTGGAGATACTGCAAGACCCTACCACCTATCTGTGGCGAGACGTGTTCCCGGAGGCAAAGCTGGTGGAAACCAATGCCAAAGACGAAACGCTGAATATTGACCGGAAAAAGAGATACCCTTCCCTGACCTGCCGGTCGCTGTACGGAACCCTAAACGGAGCCTGTGACTGCAATGGATTTGAGATTTCGGATGATCTGATCGGCGGCATCGAGGAAGCTCTGAACAAAGACCGGCTTATGTCGGCATGGACGAAAGTAGACAACAATCTGCTTCCTCGTGCAAAGGAAAAAGCGAAAATACTGTGGTGCGGCACACGTTGGTCTATGATCGACCCTGCGGGAATCCGTATGGAGTTGCTGAAAAATGACGAGCGCTTCCGTGACCGCCGATTTGAGATCATGAATCTGCCAGCTCTAGACGAGAACGACGAGAGCCAATTCTATTACGATTACGGCGTTGGATTCAGCACTGATTACTACAGGCAGCGGCGGGCTTCCTTCGAGCGGAACAACGACATGGCATCGTGGACTGCTCAATATATGGGTCGCCCTATTGAAAGGGACGGAGCTTTGTTCAGCCCCGGAGATTTCCGGTACTACAACGGCGTTCTGCCAGAAGAGGAACCAGACAGGATATTCATGGCCGTTGACCCGGCTTTTGGTGGCGGTGATTTTGTAGCTGCCCCGGTGTGCTACCAGTACGGAACAGATATCTATGTGCATGAGGTCGTCTATGATGATGGGGACAAGCGTGTGACCCAGCCGCTCCTTGCGAATGCCATTATGCGGAACAACGTGCAGGCGGCTCAGTTTGAAGCTACAAAGGCTACTATGGCGTACAAGGAGGGCGTGGAGGAGCTTTTGAAAACAAGGGGATACCATCTGAACATCACCACAAAAGCAGCGCCCACAGACAAGGCGAAGTTTCAGCGTATCTTCGACAAAGCCCCAGAAATCCGGGAAAACATGATTTTCCGGGAGAGCGGCAAGCGTGACAAGCCCTATTCCCTGTTTATGCAGAATGTGTTTTCTTACACGATGTTCAAGAAAAACGCTCACGATGATGCCGCAGACAGCCTAACCATGGCAATGAACATGGTGCGAACGCTGAATGGGGGTATTGTTGAGATCATGAGGAGGCCGTTTTAGCCAGAAAGTAGCCGATGGTTTACTAACGAGAATTAAGTAGACAACCATCCGCCACTGTGGTATAATGGTAAACGAGAAAATAGATTTCCGGAAAAGGGGGTGCGTAATACGGAGAGCAGACGGTTATTCGGGCGTCGGGTGATTTACACCGAGGTTACGGATATAAACGAGGGGAATATCATCAACGTGCTGCAAAAGGCACTGTTTACGCACCTGCAAAATCAGGCAGAGATTGATTACCTGTACTGGTATTACAAGGGAAAACAGCCAATTCTGAGCCGTGTGAAGGAAGTCCGCCCGGAAATCAACAACATGGTTGTGGAGAACCGAGCAAATGAGATCGTATCTTTCAAATCGGCCTATCAGGTCGGCGAACCAATCCAGTACGTAAGCCGTGGTGGGGACGAAGACATTTCCTCCGAAGTGCTGAAACTGAATGACTATATGCTGTCCGAAGACAAGCCGGAAAAGGATAAGGAACTTGCCGATTGGTTCTTCACTTGCGGTACCTCTTATCGAATGGCTTTGCCGGACGTTCTGGCGGATGTGGAGGAAGACGAAACTCCGTTTGAGATATTCACCCTTGACCCTAGATTCACATTTGTGGTGTACTCTATTGGCCTTGGGCATAAGCCCATGATGGGTGTACGGTATGTTCTAAAAGAGGACGGAACGCTCGTTTTCTCCTGCTGGACAGAAACCAGGTATTTCGAGGTCTGGAACACATGGGCTGTTATTCGCGCAGAAGACCAGATTTTGGGAATCCCGATTGTGGAGTACCCGGCAAACATGGCTCGTTTAGGGGCGTTTGAAATTGTGATTCCGTTGCTTGACGCAATCAACATGACGGAGAGCAACCGAATTGACGGCGTAGAGCAGTTCGTTCAAGCACTGATGCTGTTCCATAATGTTGACATCAGCAGTGAGGACTACAAGAAACTGCGGGACGAGGGCGCAATCAAGTTCAGGGATATTGACGCCACACTGAAAGCGGAGATTCAATATCTGACCTCCGAAATGAACCAGACCCAGACGCAGACCCTTGTGGACAGCATGTATGAAACGGTGCTGACCATCTGCGGAATGCCCAACCGGAACGGAGGGACTTCTACCTCTGACACCGGATCAGCGGTCATCATGCGGGACGGCTGGTCGGCAGCGGAAGCCAGAGCCAAGGACACGGAGCTGGTTTTCAAGAAGTCCGAAAAGGAATTTTTGAAGCTGGTGCTGCGTATCTGCCGGGACATGGGGCATCTGAGCCTGAAACTCTCGGCACTGGAAATCCGGTTCACGCGGCGGAATTATGAGAATATCGCGCAGAAATCAACGGTTCTAACCCAGATGCTTGCTTGTGAGAAAATCGCCCCGGAGTTAGCATTTACACATTGCGGGTTATTTTCCGACCCGCAGTTGGCCTACCGCATGAGCATGGATTACATGGCCGAGCAGGAGAAAAAAGCGGCGAAGCTTGCCGCACATAACGGAGGGAACGGCGATGGAAGCGGAAACCAGACCGGCGATCAGAGTGACGGCGAAGGAAATTCGGGCGATTGAGGAAATCATCCGCCGCCGGAATCAGGCGGAAATCAAAGTCGAACAAGGCCAGATCGTGGTCATTGAGATTCGGCGCAAGAAGGTTAACTGACTGTTTGGCAAAGAGCGCCGCACCTTTCGCGGAAGAGCCACACCAAATGGTATAATTTGTGACTGCTCTAGGGAGCAGCGAACAGCCGAAGGGCTTCTGATACCAGAAATGGTATTGGAAGCCCTTCTTTTTTTACACTGCGGCATAGCCAAAAAGTAAGGCACATGGTTTTGACCCATGTAATGGAAGTTCGATTCTTTCTGCCGCAACCAGCGGGGGGCTGGACAATTCAAGCACGCCGGTAACTGCTGTATGCGCAAGGCAGCCAAAGCGAAGGAGAAGGAACAGCATTGTGTGATAAGTGTACATAAGCGCACGATAGCTCAAAGTAGCTTGCCCCGTCCCGCAAAAACATTCCCTCGGCCACAAGCCGAGTACATGAAGAATAGAAGACTAAAATTTGGCGCGGCAGACAGCGAGTGGGGTTCACCTCTCCCCCCACAGAAGGACGTTCAAATCGGCCTCGCGCCATATATATCGCCGATGGCCTCCCTATCGGCGATGAAACCCGGAAACGGGCAAAGCGGTTCCCCGGCACCGTAAGCCGGGGATATGTGGGTTGTTAGCTCAGTTGGTAGAGCAACGGACTGTTAATCCGCAGGTCACAGGATCGAAGCCTGTACAGCCCTCCATAACAGCAGCAGGGAAGCTGCTCTATCAAAAACGCAGACGGGAGACAACCCGTAAAAACAGAGATCACGGCGGAGGGAACCGCCTCACCAAACGCAGGAGGAATAATTATGGCAAAAATCGACACAAATCTCATTGAAGGTTATGCGGACATGACCCCGGAACAGAAGCTTGCCGCTTTGGAGGGCTTTGAGTACGAGGACAACGCCGTAGAGCTGGAAAGGCAGAAAAACGCGCTGTCCAAGGCCAATTCCGAGGCTGCGGAATGGAAGCGTAAGCACAACGCGCTTCTGACTGATGAGCAGAGGAAGCAACAGGAGCAGGCCGAAAAGTGGGAGAACATGGAAAAGGAACTGGCCGGTCTGCGGAAGGAAAAAACCGTTGCCGGTTACAAAGCAAAGCTGGTTGCTCAGGGCTATGATGAAGCCCTTGCGGACGCTACTGCTGCGGCCATGGAATCCGGCGATATGGCTACGGTTTTTGCCAACAACCAGGCGTTTTTGGAAAAATATGCCCAAAAAGTCATTGCGGACAAGCTGAAAAGAACGCCCAGAGGCGCGGATGGAAACCCCGGCGGCGCAATGACCAAGGCGGATTTCCTGAAACTCGACACCAAATCCCAGATGGAGTTTATCAAGAACAATCCTGACTGGAAAACAATTTTGAAATGATTATGGAGGTAAAACATTATGGCTACTTATCTTGGCTTTCCGTTTGACCCCGAGCTGTTTAACTACAACTGGGCAAATGCGAAAGACCCCACCCTGACCGCGATGTTTGAGAGCGGCGCTGTCGCCCCGAACGCAGAGCTGGCGAGTTTGATTTCCAACGGCTCCGATTTCTACACCCTGCCGTTCTACAAAGTTATTGGCGGCACTCCTGAGAACTACGATGGCGCGACTGACATCACCCTGACCGACCCCGAAGGCAGCGCTCAGAATGGTATCGTGTTTGGCCGCGCCCACGGCTGGAAGGAGAAGGACTTCATCGTTGATTACAACAGCGGTGCCGACCCCATGCAGCAGATCGTGTCTCAGGTGTCCAAGTATTGGCAGAAGCAGCGCCAGTCCATCATGCTGAAAATCCTGAATGCGGTGTTCGGTGTGACCGGCAGCGGTGAGTTTGCCGGTTGGGCGAACCACATCACTGACCTGTCTTCCACGTCCACCACCGTTGCGGACGCAAACAAGATGGGCGCTACCACCATTGGCGATGCGATTCAGAAGGCCGTGGGCGACAATCAGGACGCTTTCCGGCTGGTGTTCATGCACAGTAAGGTCGCCACCAATATGGCTGGCCTGAAGCTGCTGGACTTCCTGAAATACACCGACGCCAACGGCGTTGAGCGCCCCCTCCGCATTGGCACCGTGAATGGCATGACTGTTGTCGTAGATGACAGCTGCCCCGCCACCGCCGCTACCAGCGGAGAAAGCGCGAAAGCGGCCACCTACACCACCTACGTCCTCGGCCTTGGCGCAATTCAGTACGCCCCCGCTCCCGTGAAGGTTCCTTCCGAGCTGACCCGTGATGCTCTCAAGGGCGGCGGCTATGACGCTCTGGTGACTCGTATCCGTGAAACCATGCACCCCAACGGTTTCAGCTTCACGAAGCCAACTTCTGGCTATACCGCCTCTCCCACGGATGCACAGCTTGCGGCATCTGCCAACTGGTCTATCGTGGCCGACCCGAAGACCATTGCTCTGGCAAAGATCATCACCAACGGCTAAGGAGGTTCACCATGTTCTATGTTTCTGACGGGAAAGTGTATGTGCGCGAGGAAGATCACTTTCGCAACGTGGGCTTTACCGCAAAGGACAAGGTGATTACCCGGCGCGAACTGGAGAGCACTTCTGTGGTGATGGGAACGGTAGTCGTTGATACCCTCAACGACCCCGTACCGCTCACCCGCGAGGAAGTTATCACCAAGTTTTGTTTATCGGAGAATAATCCTATTCCCGTTATCAAGAAACCACGCAAGAAGGCGGGAGAACCCGTAGAATGAAAGGAGGTAAGAAACCGTGCAGGAAGCCGAGAAAAACGCATTGGTAAAAGCCATGGCGAATGAAACCGACGAAAGCACGGTTTCTGCCTACCTTGGCATTGCGGCAAGCAAGATTTGCCGCAGGGCATACCCGTTTGACCCTTCTATTATGGAGGTTCCGGAGCAGTACAGCCATCTACAGGTGGAGATTGCTACGTATCTTCTGAACAAGCGGGGCGGCGAGGGGGAGCTGTCTCACAGCGAGAACGGCATTTCCCGCTCCTACGAGAACGGGGACGTTCCGGAATCCATGATGCGACAGATCGTTCCCATGGCCGGGGTTCTGTGAGGTGACAGTATGAGAATCATGGAGCGAAACAAGCAAAGCTTCTGGTATCTGCTGTATGACCGGAAAGTGCCTGTCACCGACGAAGACGGCAACGAAACCGGCGAGGAAACTGTTGTGTACAAACCTGCCGTTTCCTTCCGCGCCAACGTATCCGCTGCGACCGGGGCTTCTCAGGTGGAGCAGTTCGGCAATCTTGCCGGGTATGACAAGGTCATCGTTACGGATGACATGACCTGTCCCGTTGATGAGAATACCGTGCTGTTTCTGGACAAGGAGCCTGTGTATGACGAGGACGGGAAGCCCCTGTATGACTACATGGTCAGACGGGTGGCAAAGTCTCTGAACTCAGTGTCCATCGCCGTTACGAAGGTGAGCGTGTCGTGAGCTACAAGAAAATTGTGGTTCCGCTGTCGGTTCCCGGAATTCAGAAGATTCAGGACGAATTGAAGGAATACAAACGCTGGCAGAAGGACAAGGCAAAGGAACTGGCCGAAAGGCTGGCAATGCTGGGCGCTTCTGTGGCTTCCATCCGGTTTTCGCGGGCTGCTTACACCGGGATGAGGGATGCAACCGTGTCCGTCGTGGCAATCCCGAATGGTTACGCCGTAAAGGCCGATGGGGAATCCGTCCTTTTCATTGAATTTGGAGCCGGTATCACCTACGGAACCGGACACCCGGAAGCGCCGGAGTTTGGCATGGGGGCCGGCACCTACCCGGACGGGAAAGGTCATTGGGACGACCCCAAAGGCTGGTATCTGCCCAAAGACAAGGGCGGCGGCCACACATACGGAAATCCTCCTGCAATGCCCATGTATGAGGCGAGAAAAACGATTGAGCAGGAGCTTCCGAGAATCGTTATGGAGGTGTTCAGAGCTTGATTGATATTGAAAAGCTGATCTATACCCCCATTGCCGAGGCTCTGCGAAATCGCTTCAAGGGCATTTCGGTATCCGGAGAATATGTGAACGCTCCTCCAAAATTCCCCTATGTAAGCATCGTAGAGCAGGACAATTATATGTCCGCGAACAGGCTGGACAGCAGCGACCGGGAAAAGTTTTCCACGCTGATGTACGAGGTTAATGTCTACTCCGACAAGGCAGGAAGCAAGAAAAGCGTATGCCGGGAGATTGTTGGCGTTATAGACGAAATGCTCTACAAACGGAATTTCACGCGAATTTCGTTGTCCCCTGTTCCGAATATGGAAAACGGGACGATTTACCGTCTGGTAGCCCGGTACCGGGCGGAGACGGACGGCGGAACAATTTACCGCAGGTAAATATGCTTTACCTTTCCGTAAGGGCGGAAAGAGAGCCGAAGGGCTGCTTCACAAGAGGCAGCCCGTTTTTTATTACAACGAAAGGATGATTAAACATGGCCATAAGCACGTATCGCGTTTTCCTTATGAAAAAGGGAAGCACCGGCAACACCTACGAAAAGCTCATTGACATCAAGGAGTTCCCTGATCTGGGCGGCGATCCGGAGATGCTGGAAACCACTACCCTGTCTGACAAGATGCAGACCTACATCGCCGGTATCCAGTCCTTGGATGCCCTCTCCTTCACGGCGAACTACACCTTGGATGACTACAAGAAGCTGGTGGCTCTCAACGGAAAGACCGAGAGCTACGCTGTGTGGTTCGGCGGAACCGGTGACGGCACGAACCTGACCCCTACCGGCTCTGACGGCAAGTTCAAGTTCGATGGTCAGCTGACTTGCTACCCCACCGGCGGCGGCGTCAACGAGGTTGTAGACCTGAACATTTCCATTGCCCCGTCCACGCCCATTGAGCTGGACGACGCGACCTGAGCCAAAACACAGACCACACATTTTTAAGGAGGATTAGCGATGGCTAAGAAAATCTGCATTCCCTACAACGGCAAGAAGTACAACTTGGAGTTCACCCGCTCCACGGTTTCCGCCATGGAGAAGACCGGGTTCTCCATCAATGAGCTTGGCGACAAGCCCGCTACCATGATCCCCATGCTGTTCAGCGGCGCTTTTGCGGCAAATCACCCCAACACCAAGGTTGCTACCATCAACAAGATTTACGACGGTCTGAGCAACAAGTCCGGCCTTGTGAAGGTGCTGGCGGAAATGTACTCCGAGGCCGTGTACACCCTGCTTTCCGATGATGAAGAGGAAAACGAGGGAAACCCCGGCTGGGAAGCAGTAGAGTAAGCGAACTTCTTTCCGAAAACGGAGGGGGTGGGGAGACCCCTACCCCCTCTTACGCTTACACAAATATCTTCAAGAAGTTATTCCCGTACTATCTTGCAATCGGCATGACCTATGACCAGTTCTGGAATCAGGACGTGGAACTGGTGAAAGCCTACCGGGAAGCTGACAAGATCAAACGGGACTTGAAGAATCAGGATATGTGGATGCAAGGGGCTTATTACTATGAAGCCCTTCTGGATGCCGCCCCGGTTCTGCGGTTCAGTTTCAGCAAGAAGCCGCCGAAGCCGGCTCCCTACCGGGAGCAGCCCTTTGAGCTGCACACTGGGCAGCGGAAAGCAGCGGATAGTGGAGAAAAGCAGCTGACCCAGCAGGAAAAGAGCGACAAAAAGGCGAAAGCCATGATGGAGATGTTTATGGTATCCATCAACAAGAAATTTGAGAAGAAGGGCGGTGAAGGGAATGGCTGACAATGTGGAAATGCAGGGCATTGAGTTTCAGATTGTGAATGACAGTGCCGCGGCATCCGCAGGGGTGGAGGTTCTGGCAAAAAAGTTGTCAGAGCTAAAAACGTCGATCAGCGGTTCCACAACTGCCCTTTCCAAAGTTGCAGCAGGAATTTCGCAGATCAAGAATGCCGTGAACAACATGAATACCGGCGATTTTGCGAACAAGATAAACCGCATTAGCAGCTCCCTGGGCAACCTGAAAGACCAGACGGATAGCCTGAAAATCTCCGCGTCCATCGGAAACCAGCTGGCGGCCATCAATCAGGCAATCACCAATCTGCCGGACACCCCCGGAGAAAAACTGCGGAATCTGGCATCCGGATTGCAGCCTCTGTCCGAGCTTGGCCGGTCTAATATGACTTCCTTCATCAACCAGCTGAAAAAGCTGCCAGAGGTCATCCAGGAGCTTGAGAAAGCGGATATTGATAAGTTCACTCAGCAGATGAAAAACTTGGCAGCAGCCATGAAACCGTTCGCTGACGAAATGAACAAGGTTTCCTCCGGCTTTTCGGCATTTCCAAGCAGAATTCAAAGGCTGATTACATCGACGGAGCAGTACAACGGTACGGTAAGGCGGGCAACCACAAGCACAAATGCTTGGAATAGTGCGCTCAAAGCAATCAGTTTTGCGGCCATATACCGGGCGGCGGCAAAGCTCCTGGGTATCGCAATTGCAAAATCGTCCCAGTATACGGAGGATTTGAACCTGTTCACCGTTTCAATGGGGAAGTACGCCGAGGAAGCCTATAACTACGCCCAGAAGGTTTCTGATGTAATGGGCATTGACCCCGCTGAATGGATGCGGAACCAGGGTGTCTTTAACACCATTATCACAGGTTTCGGTGTGGCTGGTGACAAGGCAGCGTTCATGGCCAAGAACCTGACGCAGTTGGGCTATGACCTTGCCTCCTTCTATAATATCGATTTTGAATCGGCAATGCAGAAGGTTCAGTCCGGTATTTCCGGAGAACTCGAACCTCTGCGGCGGCTTGGCTACGACCTGTCTGTTGCCCGGTTGGAGCAGGAACGCTTGAATCTCGGAATTGACAAGAGCGTTTCCTCCATGACCCAGGCTGAAAAGTCCCAGCTCCGCTACTATGCCATGATGACCCAGGTAACACAGGTGCAGGGTGATATGGCACGAACGCTGGAAAATCCGGCAAACATGCTGCGGGTACTACGGGCGGAACTGGAACAAGCCGCACGTGCCGTGGGAAACATCTTTATCCCGATTCTGACGAAGGTTCTGCCAATTGCTATTGCCGTGGCAAGCGCCTTGCAGGAAATCATAGCGGCCATTGCCGCCCTGTTCGGGGTAACGGTAAAGTCCCCGAAATGGGGGGATGCGATTGGGAGCGCTTCTGCCGGGAGCGGCGCCATTGCCGACAACATGGACAGTGCCGCCGGTTCGGCGAAGGAGCTGAAACGATACCTTGCCGGGTTTGATGAACTGAATGTCCTCCCCGACCAGAATCAGGGCGGCAGTGGAAGCGGAGCCGGCGTAGGCGGTGGAGACCTTGGCTTGGACTTGCCGGGGTATGATTTCCTGAAAAATGCAGTAACCACGCAGATTGACGAGTGGAAGAAGAAACTGGAGCCGCTTGTTTCCTTTGTTAAGGACAATCTGAAAGAGATTCTGGGGCTTATTGCCACAATCGGAATTGCGCTACTTGCATGGAAGTTATCAAACGATTTCCTGAACGGAATTATGGCGCTCAAAACGCTTGGGAAAAACGGCCTTTCCATTCCGCTTACGATTTCCGCAGGCGTGATTCTGACAGCCGCCAGTTTTTCAATCGAGTTTAGAGCCATTAAAGACGCCATCGAAGATAAGCTCAATAGCTTCAATTTCGGGGAGATCATTCTGAGTGGTTTAGGCGGAACTGTAGGCGCTGGGGTTATCGGAAAAGGAATTGGGCAGCTAATTTTCAAGGCGTTCAAAGGAAGCGCTGTAGCCAAGGCGATTACTGCGGGCGGCGGAACGATAAGCACGGGACTTATCGGGGCAGCCATCGGTGGAATCGTTGCTGGAATCCCAATGTTCGTTACCGGGGTATACGACGCAATCATGAATGGGCTGAATACCCTAAACGGCTTATTGATTCCTGCGGGGTCTACATTAGCTGCTACGGGAATTGGCGCAATCATTGGTACGGCGATAGGCTCTGTCGGCGGCCCTGTTGGTGCAGCTATCGGCGCACTCGTTGGCCTAGCAGTAGGCGCACTGACAGACCTTGGTATTCTGATTTACCAGAAGTGGGATGAAATCTGCGCATTTTTTGCACCTGTTGCGGAATGGTTCAATATAAACGTTGTGCAACCAATATCCGGATTCTTCTCCGGACTTTGGACGGATATTGTTAAAACGTTTTCACCAGCTGTTACATGGTTCTCTGATCTGTGGAAAAGTGTAAGCCAGACATTTGAGGATGTCTTCTATAACATCGGAGTGCTTGTGAGCGGAACGTGGGAAACCATCAAGATTGTTTGGGGAATTGTTTCTGACTGGTTTGACACAAATGTTATCCAGCCTGTCGCCTCGTTCTTCTCCGGCCTTTGGGATGGCATATCTTCCTGGGCCATAAAATCGTGGAATAAAATCAGCACTGTTTTCTCTGGAATTGCAGCCTGGTTTGACGCAAACGTCATTCGCCCGATTGTTGGATTTTTCACGGATTTGTGGACAGATATAACGGTTATATTTGGGAAAGTAGTCGGATTTTTCAAAGGAATCATAAACGGCGTTCTTTCCGGACTTAACTCGGCAATCAGCTACGCATTCGGCGGAATCAACAGCATTCTCCGCAGTATACGAGGATTCAGCATTGCAGGATTTACCCCGTTCTCCGGGCTCCGGGAAATCAGCGTTCCTCAAATTCCGATGCTTGCCGATGGCGGCTTTGTAGACCAAGGCCAACTCTTTATAGCCCGTGAAGCCGGCGCAGAAATGGTTGGCTCTATTGGCAGACGGACAGCAGTTGCCAACAATGACCAGATCGTTGAGGGCATCGCAACGGCCACCCGTGAAGGAAACGAAGACCTTATCAACGCTCTGTACGCTGTCGCTCAGCAGATTATCGCGGAAATGCGGAATCAGGACAACGGAGGTGGCGGTGGATATGACTTCGACCGGGCTGTCCGGGATGCTCAGCGCAGGAACGCAAGAATGTATGGATAAACGGAAGGAGTGAAAACGGCATGAAGATGATGCTCAAAATTAACGGCGTGGACTTCATGCCGTTCATTGCAAAGCAGGGTGTGAAGTGGCAGCGCAATGACATTGATGCCCCCAATTCCGGGCGCACCATGGACGGACAGATGCAGCGTGGCCGGGTGGCTACCAAAATCCGTCTGGACATCACCTGCCGCCCACTAAAGGCTGAGGAAGCTATGACCGTGTTGCATACCATTCTCCCGGAATATGTGACCGTGGACTACTACGACCCTATGAGCGGGTACCGCAACAATGTGACCATGTACTCCAACAATAACCCTGCATCTTTCCTGATAGAGAAGCCGGAAGACGATTGGTGGAGCGGCATTACCTTTCCCCTGATTGAGAGGTGACGGGCGCTTATGCAGAACGTATCACAGGAATACCGGGACATTGTAGCTGGCAACCACTGGTTTGAAAACCGCCTCTGCATCGGTGATACCGGAAAGCTAATTGACAAAAGCGGAAGCGCAATCACGTTCGGCGGAGTGCGTATTCTGGTAGATAGCGGTGGCGCTGAAACCGGATACGGTGAAGAACTGCTGATATCCATGGAGCAGAAGCAACCGCTTCTTTCCGATTCTCCTGACGTTGGAAAAACCTGCGCCGGTGAGATCAACGTTGAAATGATTCATCCATATGGTGATATCCCAAAACGTGCGCTTCTTCGGCCATATATCAGAGCTGCAAATGAGAATGCCGCCTCTGAATGGCTGCCACAAGGAAAGTATTACATTGACAAACGGAGCGAAGGAGAGATCGGTGACCGGACAAAGCTAACGCTCCACGGATACGACGGAATGCTTCTTCTGGAAGAAGACTATCCGGCAGAATCCTCACTTAACTGGCCTGCAAGTGACATTGAAGTTCTGAAAGAGATTTCCGATGCAGTCGGCATCTCGCTGGATAGCCGGGTATATCAAATCGTCACCTCTGGCTACGAAATCCCGTACCCTGCCGGGTACAGCTGCCGCGAGGTCATTGGCTACATCGGCGCAATGTACACCGGCTCCTGGGCTATGACGGCCACCGGAGAATTGATGCTGGTCACGCTCACGGGGCTTCCGAAGGAAACCAGCTATCTGATTGTTGGCGGAAGCGATAACAGAGCGATCACGTTTGGAGGTGTCAGAATCCTTGTTTGATAAGTTCATCATCGGGTCTGCCGCCGACAGCCTGAAAATATCAGACCCACTCAGCGCGTACAGCCGCGTCACGTTGAAGGTTGCTGACGGCGTGGAGTATACGGCGGGTACAGACAGCGGCAAGGAACTGATCTCCGAAAACCCTTTCGGAACTCAGAAAATGGCAAACGACATGTTGGCCAGAATCAACGGCTATTCCTACCAGACGTATACGGCTACAGGCGCAATCTTAGACCCGGCGGCGGAGATTGGAGACGCGGTTCAGGTTAAAGGAACCTATGGCGGCATTTACAGCGTGTCAAAGTCCTACGGGAAAATGATACGCGCAGATGTTTCCGCCCCCGGCTCTGAGGAAATCGACGAATCCGCTCCCTATAAATCCCACGAAACACGTAAGGTAGAACGTCAGTTTATAGAAACCCGGGCACAACTGAAAATTCAGGCCGACCAGATTTCCGCCGAAGTCTCTGCCCGTATCGAGCAGGGGGACGAACTCACCTCGCGGCTGGACATTCAGAGCGACCAGATCTCCGCGCGGGTGACCAAAACCGGCGGTAGTAGTTCGTCCTTCGGTTGGGAGCTGCTTAATGATTCCTGGACGGTCAAGGCCAACAATACCACGGTGTTCCGAATCACCAAATCCGGCGCAGAAGTCCGTGGAAAGTTCATCGCCTTAAGCGGCAAAATCGGCGGTCTTGATATCCAATCCGACTACCTAAGCTATAACAATCAGGTCTGGAACGGCACCAACAGCCTGGGTATTTACATTGGGGTCAACGGCATTCAGTGCGGCTCTGAGGCTAACGGCGTGCAAATTACGCCGACCGGGAATCTGTATGCGGAGAATGGCTATTTCCGGGGAAGCGTCAGCGCTGGAAGAATTGACTATGGCGGCGACGATGGCTATTTCAACGGCGGCGGCATTACTTCCGGCAGCATCTCAGGCGGCTACGACGGGCAGATATCTGGCGGTTCTATCGGCAATTACGCAGTATCCGGCGGTATCAACACCTCGCTTGGGTATGCGGATTTTGCAAATGGTGTGTTCAATGGATGGAATACCGCAAGTTACGTTGATGCGGCCGTACTATTTGCGTCGAGCTTCTATTTCAAAGACTACGAAGTAGCTTGGCGAACAATTAAGGACGGAAACGGATTATCACAAACTGTATTAGTGAGGGCTTAAGTATGGAAAAACTGAAAACCGCAACAGGCAAAGAATTCGACTGCGATTATTTCAACCCTTTCCCCCAGGCGGGGCAGATAAACATCCGTATTCTCGGGGAATCCCTGGCGACGATTGCCTCGGTATTTGCAAATCCCGCTGAGACGGTACAGATGTGGTGGGAAGGGCAGTACGCCGCCCAATATACGAAGATAATCGCTATCGTACCGGAAACCGGCGCGGTGCGTGTGGTGCTGGGAAAGGAGTAAAAATGAACCCTGTAATGAAACTTAGGGCAGTCCTGAATACCCTTGAGGGCGTTCAGGTCGCAGGACGGGAAAACTGGGACAGGATGCTGGGAAGTGTGCAGGCAATTGAAGAAGTGGTGCAGGCGCTGTCTGCGCCTCCTGCGCCCGAAAAAGAGACTGACGTTGAGGAGGGATGACTTATCGCAGATAAAGCAATATCCGAGCTGATTGCCGCTGAACAGGTAAAAGCAACCGACCTTCTTGTAATGGAGCAGGACGGCGCGGCAAAGAAGCTGCCGGGACAAATTCTGCTGAACTGGCTGACCGCCGCCGCTGACGGCCATGGCGGTATCAGCAGCATCGTGAAGCATTCCACCAGCGGCCTTACGGATACATACCGTATCACCATGGCGGATACAACGACCTTTGATTTTCCCGTTAAAAACGGCAGAGGCATTACCGGAGTTTCCAAAATCTCCACCAGCGGGCTGGTAGACACGTACCGTATCACCTACAACGACAGCACCAACAGCACGTTCACCATCACGAACGGCGCAAAGGGTGACAAGGGCGACAACGCATACGTCTGGATTCGGTACGCGGCGCAGAAGCCCACGGCAGCTTCTCACAGCTTCGGTGTTCTCCCTGACAATTGGATGGGCGTATACAGCGGCAATTCCGCAACTGCCCCAACGGACTGGACGAAGTATCAGTGGTTCGAGATCAAGGGCGAAAAGGGCGACATCGGGAACCCGGCGCTGTTGACCAGTCGGTCCGTAACATACCAAGCCAGCACATCCGGGAATGTTATACCGTCCGGAAACTGGCAAGGCAGCATTCCCACGGTAGCACAGGGTGCTTACCTGTGGACGCGAGTTGCAATGACGTTCAATTCCGGAGACCCGATTTATGCCTACTCCGTCTCCCGTATGGGCTTGGATGGCACTGGAGCTGTATCCAAAGTGTGCGGCAAAGAACCTAACTCCACTGGCAACGTTGATCTAGAAGCTGAAAATGTTGGGGCATTGCCTAGTACTGGCGGTTTAATGACCGGAAATATTGTCATGAACTCCCATCAAATTAAAGCATTAGGTGCGCCCACGGACAGCGCTGATGCCGCAACCAAGGGGTACGTAGATACGGCGTCAAGTAATGCCAAAACGATTGCAAAGACTGCAACGTTAACTGCTGCCGGTTGGTCTGCCGGCGCCCCATATACCCAATCTGTTACGGTCTCCGGTCTGACGGATGCAAAGCGTGCGATGGCTTATCCAGTGTACGGGAGCAACACGGCCACCAATCTTGCGCTGAAAGAGGCCTGCGGTATGGTGAGCTTCGCTTCCCGGTCGGGCAGCGTGCTGACGTTTACCTGCCTTGAGGACAAGCCCACGGTGAATATTCCGATTACGGTGGAGGTGTACGTATGAGTATTGCAGTGCCTTTATATGGATTTGGTGCCAGCGGTGGCGGCGCAGGCGGAACCCTTACCGTCACGGCTCCGGCGAACGTCACGGTGACTGTTTCCAAGGACGGCAAGAGTAAGATCAAGAACTCCGGCACCAGCGGCGTGGTTGTCTTCAAGGGGCTTGCAAGCGGGACGTGGACAGTTACCATCACCAGTGACGGCAAGACCGCCCAAAAGAATGTTGTGGTCACAACCGATTATTCCACCGTGATTGCATTTTTCGCAGCTACTATCAACATCACCTATCCCGCCGGTTCGACCTGTACTTGCTCTGACGGCACAACAACTCTATCCGCCCCCGACACCAGTGGTACATGGGCTTGTATCGTACCGAACGCAGGGACGTGGACGGTGAGTTCCACCGATGGGGATAAGTCAAAAAGTGCCGATGTCGTGATAATTACCAACGGCCAGACCGAGAGTGTTACGCTGCTATATATCACTTATCTGTTCAAGGACGGTGAAACTTATGATTCGCTGACCGGCGGATGGGGTGGGACGGTTAACGCTGAAAAGCAAGCACTAGAGTTTCTTGTCGCAGCGGGAAAAACAGTCAATATGGCTACGAAAAGCAAGGTTGATATGACTGACTACAGCACCATATCCGCTAAGACCGACGCAAATATTCGTGGCGTTTCTCTTTCATTGATTATTGAGGATTCCTTCGCATCGAGTAGACCGTTGGCACAGGCAGCTCTCGCTACTGCCTCGGATGAAGTAAGCCTCGATATATCCAACATCACCGGTAGCCACTTAATCCGGCTCGCTTCGTACTCTGAAAAAGGCGGCATCCGGTACGTCTACGAAGTCTCTATGCAGTAAGGGGGCTGTAACGCTTGAAAACAATTTATATTGGTTCAGAATTTAAGTGCTACGTTACCTCTGGTGAAGGCCTGACGCCTATTGAAACGGATTCCTTCGACGGTAAGTGCGACGCCTATATTGAGGGTTATCGCTTCATCCCAGCAGGTCAGACGTGGACACGCGCCGACGGCGTGATATTTGCCGGTGAGATGATCGCCCCGTGGAAGCCGTGGGCAGAGTTGGACACCGCCCAACGGGAGTATGAGCGGGAGCAGTATCAGGCTCTCGCTGCTCAGAACGCCGAGTACGAAGCCGCATTATCCGAAATCGAAACCGCTCTGGGGGTGAACGCATGACCATCGAAGAACGGAAGCAGAGAATCCTCGCGAAAATCGCGGAAATGAAAGCCAGCGGCGGCGAGGAACAGTTGAAAGAGCTGGATGAAGCCTACAAGAAGGGGGTTGACAGTCTGTGACACAAGAGGAAAGAAAAAGCATCATGTATGCTCAGGGGCGGGCGAACGCGCTTGCCTTGCAGGAGAAAGCCCCCGACATGACAGGCACCGAACTGAACGCGGCGGATAGCGACATTCCCAGTTTCAAGGCTGCCGTCGCAAACAAAAACATGCTGGAGCGCAAGGCCGGGTTTGTGTGCCGGTCATCTGCTGGCCGTGTGGTGCGGCTGGTGCAGCCCTATGACAGCACTATCTACACCCAGGAGCCGGAGGAACTTCCCGCTCAGTGGGGGTTTGCGTGGAGCACCGACCCAGCGAAAGCTTTGCCGTTCGTCGCCATGGCTACCAGCCCCTACAATAAGGGCGACTGCTGCACGGAGGGCAGTAAAGTGTATCGCTCCACGTTGGACAATAATGTATGGTCGCCGTCCGCATACCCTCAGGGCTGGGAAGAGGTGAACGTATGACGGTAAAGCAAATTCAGTGCCTTCTGACCTATCTGGGCTATTCTCCCGGCACGATTGACGGCATCGAGGGCAGGAATACCCAAGAAGCAATTCGGGCGTTTCAAGCCGACTATGGACTTACCGTGGATGGGATACCGGGTGCGGCTACCCAGAAAATGCTCATTGGTGCTATTGCCGGGACGGCGGTAAAGGTGGAGAAGCCGGAGAACAGCGACGCGCCGAAGACGGGGACGTTCTGGGATGATATCCGGTACTTCACCCGGGAGGAGTTCCGGTGCCAGTGCGGCGGGAAATACTGCAACGGCTTCCCCGCAGAACCCGCAGAGGAAACCGTCCGCATGGCCGATGAGATACGCCGCCGGGCGGGGGTTCCCCTGAATGTGAATTCCGGTGTGCGGTGCAAGCGGCACAACGCCGAGGTTGGCGGGGTATCCAACTCCCTGCACACCATGGGGCAGGCTGTAGACCTCTCAGGGGCTATCCCCCCGGAGAAACTGTATGCCATAGCCCAGGAGGTGCAGGCCGAGAAAATCCCCGGACGGGGTGGCCTGGGGCTGTACGGATGGGGCATTCACGAGGACAACGGGAAGTACAGCCGGTGGAACGGCTGAGAAGGGAGTATGCCAATGGAAGAAACGGAAATCGCCGGGCGGCTTTCTGCGGTAGAACAGCGGAGCAAATCCAACTCCCACCGGCTGGACGCTCTTGAGAAGCATACGGAAGCGCTGAACACGCTGGCAACGTCTGTTGCCGTCATGGCGGAGAAGGTGGAAGTTACCGGGGAAAAGGTTGACGGCCTCTGCACGGACGTGCAGGAGCTGAAATCAGAACCCGGCAAGCGGTGGAAGTCGGTGGTAGAAAGGGTCATCTACATTGTCGTAGCCGCTGTTGTAGGGTTTATTCTTGCTCGGCTTGGGCTGGGCTGATTTTTAAGGAGGAAAACAAAATGATTAACTGGATTGTACGTATCAAGAACAAGAACTTCTGGCTGGCCGCGATTCCCGCGCTGCTTCTGCTGGTGCAGACGGTGGCCGCCCTGTTCGGCTTTACGCTGGACTTGGGCGAGATTGGCGACAAGCTGCTGGCCGTGGTAAACGCCGTGTTTGCCCTGCTGGTGATTCTGGGCGTGGTCAATGATCCTACCACCGCCGGCATCGCTGACAGCAAACAGGCAAGAACCTACAGTTCCCCCAAGGAGGACTGATGTGATAAGTGGATAAAGTCCGATGGAATCGGGTGATTCTGGATGAGTTCTGCTCTCTGGCGATTCTTACGCCGTTGGAGGAAAAGATCATCCGCACCCGAGCCGCCGGATGGAGCCAGACAAAACAGTGCCACAAGTTTTGTGTGTCCCAAGCCACTATCACAAGAACGGTTAAAAAGTTGCGGATAGAATACGAATTGTGCAGAAAGTACAGTGACAAGCTTCCTGAAAATCTGAAATTCTGATTCTGCGTGACGATTTATTGACGATTTATTGACGAAATCCCGACGAGTAGATGATGATTCTACCGTCGGGATTTTTGTTATTCTATAGGTAGAAGGTGGCCACCTCCTAATATTTTGAAGGAGGACTTCTATATGTCTCTGAATTTCACTGCTGCTGACCGCGTGGGCGGTATCGGTGGCTACATCGGCGGTATTACAGCTCTGCTGGGGCTGGCAAACGGCGGTGTGATCAACTCCAACAACGGGAACTGCGAGGGTGACCACGTGGTGAACCGGTACGAAGCCGGACAGTCTGCGGAAATTGCCGCGCTGAAAGCGGACATCAAGCTCCGGGACGCCAACACCTATACCGACCAGAAGATACTGGACATGTACCAGTATCTGGATGGCCGTCTGCGTGGCGTTGAGGGGCAGATTTCCGCTCAGGCGGTTGTCAACGCCCAGATCACCGCAAACCTCAGCTGTATGCAGAACACCCTGAACACCCTGTCCGGGCTGACCAAGACCGTGATTCCCATTGGGAATGTGTGCCCTGAACCCATGCCCGCAAAGAACAGCTGGACTGCGCCCACTGCCGCCGCTGCCGGCTAATCCAAACGGGGCGGCAATCGCCGCCCCGACAATAATCGGAGGTAACTATGGTTTCAAAAGAACGTTTTGTAAATGGGGCGCTTCGGTATGTGGAGCAGGAGGTTCTTCCCCACTTTCCGGAAATGAAAGCCGTCGTTGTCGCCGGGGTGGTAGCCCTGTACGCCAAGAGAACGCCGCAGATTTTTGAGAAGCTGGAAAGCATTCCCGCCGTCAAAATGATGCACGTGTTGGAGGACGGAAACATCGACGAAGACGCGCTTTACAACGCATTCGCCCCGCAGATTCGGAAACCACTGGAATTTGACATCCCGTTTGTCGGCAAGCTGTCCTTTGACCGGGCAGAGGTTGACAAGCTTCTGAGATACATAAAGGAGGCATAAGCCATGAAAGAAATCAAACTGCTGATGGAGCACATTGAGGACGAGCTGGAAGACGCGCACACCTACGCGGAGCTGGCCGTGGAATACAAGCACGACGACCCGGAGC
>OGXT01000354.1_pt1 | contig 58468 bp, 55 predicted proteins | sample 1576361 | NCBI WGS metagenome assembly OGXT01 (sample SAMEA3541514, study PRJEB24748) | human gut metagenome | biome: human gut; feature: human-associated habitat; material: faeces | place: China | collected 2012 | reverse complement strand
AGCTGCGCCGCAACGGCGAACTTCTGCTGGGGGTGCAGCAGCGCACCGGCTGCAAGATCCTGCTGGCGCAGAAGGCGTTCTCGAACTTCGACCTCTATCCCCTGCTGACCCCTTATCTGGCGGGCACCGAGGCCAGCGGCCTCTATGAGAGCCGCCTCGGCCGGGAAACGCTGCCCGACAAGGAGAACCACGTGTTCTGCGCCGCCTACCGGGCCGACGCATTCGACGAGCTGCTGCACTACGCCGACCACATCGTCTTCAACTCGCCCCGCCAGCTGGCCAGATTCGGCCCGACAGCCAAAGCGGCGGGCAAGAGCGTCGGTCTGCGCATCAACCCAGAATGCTCGACCCAGGAAGGCCACGCGATCTACGACCCCTGCGCCCCCGGCAGCCGCCTGGGCACCACCCGTGCCCAGTGGGACGCCGCTGTGCAGGCAGACCCGGCCCTGCCGGGTCTGCTGGACGGCCTGCACTTCCACACCCTGTGTGAGCAGGATTCCGACGCGCTGGCCCTGACGCTGGCCGCCGTGGAAGACCGCTTCGGCGACCTGCTGCCCCGGATGCAGTGGCTGAACTTTGGCGGCGGACACCACATCACCCGCCCCGGCTACGACCTGCCCACGCTGGAGCGCTGCATCACCGAGACACAGACAAAGTACAGCGTACAGGTCTATCTGGAGCCCGGCGAGGCCTGGGCGCTGAACGCAGGCTATCTCGTCACCACGGTACTGGACACCCTGCGCAACGGCGATACCAGCCTTGCCATCTTGGATCTGTCCGCTGCCTGCCACACGCCGGACGTCATCGAGATGCCCTACCGCCCGCCCCTGCTGAACGCGGGCGACCCCGGCGAAAAAACCGTCACCTTCCGGCTCGGCGGCCCGACCTGCCTGGCCGGGGATGTCATCGGCGACTACAGCTTCGACGCCCCCCTCACCGAGGGCGACCGTCTCCTCTTCGGGGATATGGCCATCTACACCACCTGCAAGAACAACACCTTCAACGGTATGCCCCTTCCGCCCATCTGGACGATGGACGCCGCCGGCACCTGCCGCGAGCTTGTAAAGTTCGGGTATGAGGATTTCAAGATGCGGGTGGGAAATAGCAAAAAATAAAATATCCCGCATTCAAATGCGCCCCTTCCCTGTGGCAGACCACATCGGAAGGGGCGCTTGGTTTATGATGGAGCTCACATAACAAAAACACCCTTCCTCTCACGGAGACCCGCAAAAGGAAGGGTGTAGAACTCAAGTTCCTGTTGTCGCACCTATCACAGCATGTTCGTACCAGCAAAGCCGGTACTAGCTGTCATTCAGCACGGCACCTCAAGCACTTTTGAGCGTAGAGCTGTGATTAGCAGTTCTCAGCGAAGTACTTAATGGTACGGACCATCTGAAAGGTGTAGGAGTTCTCGTTGTCGTACCAGGACACGACCTGAACCTGATAGGTGTCATCGTATCTACGCTAAATTTTCACGATTTTTTTGTGATCGTTCATAATTTCGAAACAACAGTTACAGTACCACAACATACCGTTGTCGTACCAAAACCGGCTTGTTCGTACCAAAATTATATCACGTTTTAGCGTCATTTGCAAGGTTTTGCGAAGTTTTTCTCTAGAGTCCATTTTTTGCCTTTCAAAGATGAACTTTTACTGTTGTTTTTGTTCGGAGCACCCGGGGCCCTAGGCTCCCGCCGGGGCGTTCGCCTTCCCGGAGCTACTCCTCCGCCATGTGAAGTTGATATTCGTATGTATCGTTTTTTCCGGATCATTTTTCATTTTCCTGCGCATCAGTCATCGTGCTGCGGCAGGTTGATACGAATTTCTTTCCTGAAAATACAATAGAATCCCATCAAAAATATGTCTTATATACAGATTGCAGCAACAATCTATACGCAGGCTTGCCTTCGTACCTCCTTATTCTGTTTTCTGCTCTATCAGCTTTCGCTGTGGTGGGTTAAGTATAGAGCGCAACCAGAAGCCATTAGCACCTGAAATCACGCTGGCCGTAACGCACCATGACAGGCAGAAACAGGTTGAGGTAAAAAGGTCAAGCCGCGTAAACCCGCATAAAATCAGGCTTTTCTCTGGTTGCCCATATGCGGTTGTCAAGTAAGGAACAAAAATTTTTGCAAAAAAATAAGCCTTTCCAAGCCGAAACCGATACGGTTTCAAACTCGGAAAGACTTCTCTTGTTATTTTTTCGATTTGAGCTTTTCTCTCCTTCTTGACGCGTGATAGCATTTGTGCTATCATATAAATAGAAAATCACATTGCCACTTTGGAGACAATATTCTAATGTATGAGATTGAATTTTACGAAACAGAAGATGGAAAGTGTCCTATCTGGGATTTTCTTGAAGCTTTACGCCTCAAGGCTCCTACCAATAAAGATGCACGGATACAGCACAAACAGGCAAGCCTCTACATTGAACTACTTCAGCAAAATGGAACCCACATGAATGCAGAGATTACGAAGCATCTTGACGATGGCATTTGGGAGCTTCGGCCTGGAAACAATCACATATTCTACTTTTTCTGTCAAAATGATACTTATGTACTACTTCATCAGTTTCGAAAGAAATCTCAAAAAACGCCTAAACGCGAAATTGAGAAAGCAAAAGCAGAGCGCAACGACTATCTTCGCAGAAAGGAGACTGCTAAATTATGAAAACATGGAATGATTACAAAGAATACGTTCGTACTGTAGACCCTGAAACAGCAAAGGACATCAAAGAAACAGAGGAAGTGGCTGCAATTGTCACTGCCATGGTTGAGCAGCGGAATGCGCTTGGCCTAAGCCAACGCGAACTTGCCGCCATGTGCGGTCTGCCGCAATCCTCTGTTGCAAGAATTGAGTCCTGCAAAACAACGCCTAATCTCGGAACCCTCTTGAATATTTTCCAGCACCTCGGATTAACGCTTACTGTTTCTCCCGTCAATCCTACCGTGTAATTTCTTATCACGGAGTCTGCTTCATTCAGCAGGCTCTTTTTTCTTTGTCTGTACTAACATTCCCTTTCATCTTTTCGAGCGAAATTATAGCAGCATTTTCTCCGCGTCATATCATCCCCTAAATTGGCATTTTACCCTGCCACCAATCATTTGCCTTCAATAGTTTTCAGTTCTTCAAGGTAATAGTCGCCATGATAGAATTTAGAAACATCCATATCAAGCGCTTCAATTACCCGACACGCCAAGCCAAAAGAAGAAGTCAAAATGTTTCTTTCCCCAGATTCCAGCCTTTGATATTGACGTAAAGTTATATTGGCTCGATCAGCAACCTCTTGTTGCGTCATCCTTAACATTTGTCGTCTTTCCGATAAGACAGCCGCTGCTGTTGGAATTATCGTTTGAAAACCATCTAAAATTCCACCACTCATAGGAATCGCCCCCTCCATTACGTCCATTTGGTCACATTGTACAACCAATCGGACGTAATGTCAAGTCAAATACTTTTAGAGGTTCAAGCCTATTTTCGATTAACATTCGTTCTCAAATTCATTTTCTTCGAGCGAAATAACAACCGCATTTTTCTCAGCATCATACCGTCCTTTAAATTGATGGTCTTTTTCTACAGCTAGACCATTTGTTTCCAGAAGCGCATGCAAAGAGCCATTCTGAAAAATCCACACTGAATAGGCGGTTCTGCATCCAGTGCGAAACCACCTGTTCATTTTTCACATTACTTTTATTGGAAACACAACTGCATTAAGCTCAGGTAGATACTTACCCTCTACCCTATGAAATTCTAACGGAGAAAAATTGTTTGCCTCAACCAAGCGATCGATGAACTGCTGGCTGCAAATTCGCATATTGCACCTGTTATCCATCAGAAGATTTTCCGGCACCTTAAACGACATCGGATGAGATGCTTCGCAACACGCCACTGCAACAGATTGTTTATCCTTTCCCTGCAGCACACAAACATAGCTTGGACTCCCCAAAATACGAATCACATCTTTGCTGATTGTCAACTGGCTCTGTTTTGCAGAAATCGTCAATCCAAGGCGCATCACTCTCTCATTGCTCATGTAGTCGCCCCTCTCTTCTCATACAGATATTGATTTTGACCTTTTTCCGTATTTATCGTTTGTGTTGATGATGGGCCTGATGAATTGATTTCGTGGTCTATCCGTTCTGTTTCAGTCGCTGCAGAAGCAGTTGGTTCCACGTCTTCGGCTTCCTTTTTTCCCTCTACTTCTTCATTTTTTCTGCCATGATCGCCGCTTGTGCTTGCTCATCGCCTTGATAGCTGACGATATTTTCAAACATACTCATCTGGTGTGTTGCCACGTAGTCATTGTAAGACCGTCCAATTCTGCCTTTATAAATATCCGGGAAGAATTTGACCTGTTTCTTCTTCACTTCTCCCGTCATTGGGTCTGTAAACTCCTGCGGCTGCGGAGTAAACATAATAGCTTCTTCCAAATCAAAAAGCATGACCAGTCCCTGATCTGAATTAGCCACCCGTCCAAGCACTTTATAGCGGCACTCCCGATTCCAGTTCATCATGCGGAACATCTTTTCCAGAAACTCCAGTGACGAAATAGACTTGTTTACCCATACGCCATTCTTTTGCCGTGCCCATTCTACAGACGCACTATCTTCTTCGGGGCACATAATCAAGGCCATCCGCTTCTTTGCTGTATTGACAATAGGCAAAATGTACTTTATACCCTCAAACAGCCGGATGCAGGCCATATTGAATGTCATTTCGCCGTATTTGATACTGACAGCAGGCTTTTTAACCATAGAAAACTGCGTCCGAGGCGGCAGTTCGTACCCATCGAACTTTTCAAATTCCAGTTCTTCGCTCCTTTCCTTACGAATCTGCGCCAGTTCACGAATCAACTCTACTTCGCGCAGGGATAACTCCTGCCGCTTATCTACTTCAGTCATTTCCTGAGACCTCCATTACATTGACATCAAAAGTTCGTCCAATTCACGCTGAACTTCGTTTCTGCTCGGAATTGCACCAATCATGGGATTTTCTACGACTTGGCCGGATTCCATCACATCACTAACTGTAATGCTCTGAACCCATTTACTCCGATATAACCGACATTTCAGATTCATCGAACACTCTTCAGCCTGCTCATACTGATTTTTCCCAGTCAAAATCCGGGACTCATCCAACTCAAAAAGCAGGAATTTTGCATTTCCCTGACCCCGGCAGATACCACGGCACTGGTAACGGCAATTCATTTTCCAGTTCAACGTTTGAAGGATCAGGCCAGAAAACGCTCTGGCTGAAAAGGCACTATGAACGTCATTGTCATCTTGCCAGTGCATCGTCGTTGAAAAGCCGTGATTGCTCTTTCGCAAAATCACGACCTGCAGAACCGGATGATAGAGCAGTTCCACATACTCGCAGTCGTCCAACCGGCTATGGCAGGCCTTGCTGAAACGGATTCCATTTTTAGAAATCGTCATAACCGGGCTGCTCTGGTTGATAAAGCAAGCACCTGAAACCGTCATATATTCAGATTGAAGTGCCTTTCCCAGTGTTGCCCCAGCCCTCATCTCTGCTATATCGTTCAGTTTCATCACCTCTTCCGGCAGATAGGTGCTCAGGCAAAGGCAGCGGATGCTTTCAACACTGATGCCGCTCCAATTCGGATGGATGCCAACAAAGCCTTTCAATGTTCCCTGCTGGATCACCACAATATCCTGCACACCGCACTTCTTCCTGCTGGATGCCACCAGATGTGCAGCCCGTGCAATTTCCGGCGAAACGATTGCTTCATGGTGTTCCGGAACATAGGCAGAGCAGCGATTCCCATTATTCTTTGTAACCTTGCCCAGCTTGTAGTCCACCACGATGCTCTTCCGGGCTTCCAGATCACCCCAGCGGCGTTCATTTTTCATGATATTTGCCACCATCATGCCATTCCACTCCTGCTTGCCACGCAGGGTGCTACGCTTCTTCTGCGTCAGCACTGCCGCAATTTGATCGCAGTTATAACCATAGATAAACGCCAGAAAGATAAAACGCACCGTCTTTGCTTCTTCCGGCTCAATTACCAACTGTCCATCTTTGGTATGCCGATACCCCATCAGGTCGGCCACCGGGTACTGGCCTGTCATAATGCGCTGGTCATACGAAAGGATCATGCGGCGGCTCTTATTGCCCGATTCCCAGTCCGCCAGAAGCGCCTGAATGTCAAGGCTGTATTGGCTACTTGGATTCAGCGTGTAGATATTCTCTGTTTCAAAGTACACACCGATGGGATGTGCAGGATGCATAGTTTTCAAAGCTGCGATCTGTGTCATGCAATCCGAAAAATTCCGGGCAAAACGTGAAATGCTGGCACAGATAATCAAATCCATCTTCTGGTCTTTGGCATCCCGCATCATGCGCTTAAACGCATCCCGTTTCCGCAGTGAAGTACCCGATTTTCCTTCATCGCTGTAAATATCCTGCAAATTCCAGTTTTCTGTTTCTGCAATCTTTTTGGTGTAATATAGAGTCTGGTTTTCAATGGAAGAAATCTGTTCTTCGCTGGAAGTGCTGACACGGGCATAAACGGCCACACGCTTCAGGTCGCTGTCATAAATCGACGGTGTCGGTTTCGCCGGACGAAAGTAGTCTTTTGCCGTTTTCTGGCCCTGTTCTGCCTGCTTATGGATTCTGTCACGAATTTCAGCTTTTCTCTTTTCGGACTCCAAATGCCTACTCTGCCAGTCTGCTCCACACGGCAGCATGTCCACATCTTCTGCTGGGATATGTTCTACGTTCATTTTTCTTCAGCCTTTGTCATTTCATCTTCCAGTCGAATTCTCCACTCAAGATAATATTTCCTTCGGATTGATGTATATTTTTCGGCCAACTCTTTCAGGTTCTGACGCTGATTTTCAACATCAAGAATCGTGTCGATTCTCTGGTCGTCATCATCTGTAACAATGTCCACCCGCATCGGCATATCAAACAGATATTTCAGCAGAAAACAGAAATCACAGGTATTCGCTGCAAGGTAGGCCCTTGTCTGTGAAAAAATCAGATTGACGGCACCCTTTTTGCAATCTTTGAGCAGATGCACCATTTCCGGGCGTTTATAAATTTCCTTATTCCCTGTGATGTCAATATAAACACCAACCAGCTTTTTATCGCTATCAGTTTTAAACTTTTCAGCATAGTAGGAACTGTGATAGGCTACTGCTGCATCCTTAGCGCGTTCCCACAGTTTTGCAAGTTTCACATAGCCGCCAACCTTATACTTGCGATCCATTCATAGCACCTTCTTCCGGCTGAACGCTCCAATACCATTTCCGCTTTTTCTGGTAGCAGTGGATTCCCATTTCTGTTTTTACCATCCGCGCTACTCGTTTGCTGACACCTTCATTATCTAAGCGACAATACATTTCATTTGCGCTCATATCGCCTTTTTCAAGGAAATGCTTAATCCAGTAGACAGCTTTCTGTTGCTCGGTATCAAATTCAGGTTCGGTGTCCGGCTGTTGTTTTTCAAAGAGCTGTGGCCTACATTCAAGCCACTGAAAACCACTTTCGGCAGAAATAGAGAAACGGATGTCTTCTGCCGTAGGCGCAAGACTGTTTTTGATTTGATGTACGATTCTTATATCAGGGTTCTCTGTATCTCGCTCCACCTGCAGGACGCTTCGTGCTGCTGCCACAACATCAATGCTGCCAAGGCTGCGGTACAGCCCTTTGGAGCCTTCTTTTTTATTGAGGTGCCCAATCAGAACAATAGCGCAGTCGTAGCCAACAGCCCACATTCCAAGGCGGCGCATAAGTTTCCGTGCCCTGCCTGCGATCTGCAAATCTGAATCACTGCCAAGATAGGCCTGAATTGGATCGATCACGACCAAGCGCGGCCGGAATTCAATGATTGCCTGACGGATGCGCTCATCGTCCAATGTAAGGCCGTTATAGACTTCTTCATTGATGAAAGCGATCTTCCCGCAATCTGCTCCGCAGCGTTCCAGACGGGGCTTTATCGTGTCTGAAACGCCATCCTCGGAGCACTGATAAATCACCTTTTGCGGCGCACCGATCTTACAGCCATCCGGGGTCTTACCTCCTGTTGAAAGTTCCGCAATCAGATTCATCATCATGCTAGACTTTCCATCGCCGGGATCACCCTGCAGCAGTGTGATTTTCCCGATTGCAATAAAGGGATACCACAGCCACCGTACATCCGTTGACTGAACTTCGCTATACAGTGTCAGCAGCCTTTCCATTTCGTTTTCCTCACTTTTTTGTAGTTTGGTTTCACGCTTTTATTATACGCTTGTCAGATATATTTTTCTGTGAACCAGCAGTTCACTTGTACCCTAAAATGTGAACTACTGGTTCACATTTTTGCCTCAGAAGCCACCTCCGCTAAAAGGGAAAAGAAAAATTCTGATTTCTATGCGGATCGATCTTTTGGTTTTTCTTGATACATTTTTTCATAAGTCAAATAATTAAAGTATCTTATGCGGGCATTTGAAAGGAAGATCACTATATGTCCGTAAATCGTACTTCTCTAGGAAAACGAATCAGCTTCTACCGTTCAAAATCGAATCTGACACAGGAAGATCTTGCCGCAAAAGTCAACTGCAGTCGTGAATACATTGTCCAAATCGAAAATGGCACAAAGGTTCCAAGCCTTTCTGTTCTTGTTGAAATTGCCAACACATTATCCGTTTCCGCAGATGAGCTTTTGCTCGACTGTCTTGAACATTCTTCTTCCTCTGCAAACTCCGAATTTCACCGCTTACTGCTGGACTGCAATGAAACTGAACAGACTGTCATTATTCGCATGGCAAAAGAGTTAAAGGCCGCTCTTGTCAGCCTTGGAATTTAACACCTATCCGTATTAAATTTGCAAAATAAAAAAGCCCGCATAAGCTGCAGACGCACCCTCGAATCCTCCTGGGTGCTGTCTGTGATTTATGCGGGCTTCGCTTTTATTGCCGGAACACTGTATTCACCTTAAATCAGGAAATCGCCGCATGTTCTTGTTGGGCGAGTTGACGATGTTGTACGAGGTGAACATGTTCGCCCAATTAGTGCAAGTGTAAATGGTTGCAATGTTTTAATGATAAAGATCATCCGTACAAATTCCTATTATAGCAGTTATGCTTATATTTGCAACACCTCACTGTCTGTGTTGCAGTAACCATTCGATTTTTTCAATAATACAGAAATAGTATTCTGTTTTAGCTCGTGTAGTAAACGAGCTAAAACTAAAGTGGCCTCAAATATTTGCAATAAAGGAATAGAGTTGCTATAATTACACTAAAGATTAATTGGACACATAATTATTAGCAGAAGAGCGTTCTAAACAGGCACGGAAAAGATTGGAGATGTTAAACATGAAAAAGTCGGATCTTCATATCCATACGGTTTCCACCAAAAGGGACAAACCATTTGAGTTTTCGATAGAAAAGCTAAAAGGCTATGTCATACAGGAAAAAGTAGATTTGATTGCGATAACCAATCACAATCTGTTTGATGCCCAGCAATTCAGCGATATCACGAATGCCCTACCCATTAAAGTCTTTCCTGGCATCGAAGTAGATATAGAAGCTGGCCACCTGATTGTCATTACCGATCCATCTGACATAGATGATTTTACAGAAAAGTGCGCGAAAGTTTATCGCCTTAACGGAACAAGTGAAGATTCATATATTTCCGAAGCACAATTTATGGAAATATTTAATAATCTCGGAAAATATATCCTTATTCCTCATTACGAGAAAGATCCAAAGCTCTCGTTCGAGAGGGTTCCTCAAATCAGCCCATATATTAAGTGTGGGGAGGCATGCAGTGCAAAGAAATTCATCTATATGCAGTCTAAAAGTGAAAAATTAGTTCCTGTACTATTTAGCGATTGGAGAGTTGAAGAAAAAGCACAGTTTCCTTCAGGAAGGCAGACCTATATCGATATAGATGACATTAATATGATGTCACTTAAATATGCATTAACCGATAAGGCGAAAGTATCACTGAAACCGGAAGATGGAAACTCTCTATTCCAAATCCTCGACAATGGTTTGCAAATCTCAACTGGATTAACTGTACTTTTAGGAAAGCGTTCGTCTGGCAAGACTTACACGCTCGATCAAATCAATGCGCAATTCCCCGGCGGCAAGTACATCAAACAATTTTCGTTGTTATCGACGGATGATGAGCAATCTCAGCGAAAATTCGAGGCGGCATTAAAAAATAGGGGAAACTCTGTAACAGAAAGCTATTTGGGGCCGTTCAAAACGGTTGTTGATGATGTGCAATCCGTCAATCTGGAGCAAGATGCGAAAGAAATAGACGAATATTTAGAGGCGCTGAAAAAGGCCGGAGAAGATGCACAGCGGCAAGACATCTTCTCCAAGGCAAATCTCTATCAAGAATCAAATTTTAGCATCAAAAATTTATCCTCCCTTGTCGAAATGATTGAAGCCGCAGAGACTTTACTGGGCTCAATTGAATACAAGGAGTTAGTTGAAAAGTATGTTGGCAGGCGTTCGCTTTTGCGTTTAGCCATTGCATTAAGAGAGCAATATATTCAAGAAAAGACGGATTCGCTGCACAAAGAATATGTAAATAGTCTTATCACATCGGTAAAGAAGGAACTAAGTGTTCGCTCTTCTACAACCGCTGTGCCAGATATAGATTTGTACCAAATCCTCATGAACCAGCACAAGGTACAGGTCTTCCGTGATGTGGTGAAAATGATAAAAGAGCCTCGTGTTATTCAAGCGCAGAATTTGTATTCTTACAGAGTAGTTGCCCAAAGTAGTCCATTTTCGGGTGCGCTGGCGATGCAGAAAGTTAGCCGAACCAGGACCGGCTTCTCCGATGCATTTAAGGAGTACTATGATCCGTACAAATTCCTACAAGTTCTGAAAGGGAAGGATATTCCAGCTTCGGAGTATTATAAGTACTTTGTTAACATTACCTATGAAGTATTTAACCAGTATGGAAGTCCTGCGTCCGGCGGAGAACGTTCCGAGTATAATTTGCTTCAAGAACTGTCAGATGGAGTTAAAAACAACATTTTGATTCTTGATGAGCCAGAGTCTTCGTTTGACAATATATTCCTTAGAGATGGAGTAGATAGCCTGCTTAAAGACATATCAAAAACTATTCCGGTAATTATTGCAACGCATAATAATACAATTGGTGTTTCTGTTCACCCAGATTACATCGTTTATGCCTGCAAAGAGGTCTTAAGTGACGGAAAACTTGAATATCATTTGTATTCGGGTTATCCTTCAAGTGAGGATCTGGTTGATTTAAAAGGCAATCATATACCACGAAAATCGGTATTGTTGGATTGTCTTGAGGCTGGTGAAGCAGCCTATATGGATCGGAGGAATTCTTATGAAATACTTAATGGTTGATAATGGAAGAGTATTCTATTCTTTGGACGGAAGTGCAGCAAGCAAAAAGCCAATCGACCAGATTAGCAAGGACGATTTGCTTATACTTTTGAAACTATCTATTTCTGAAGAATCCTTCGAAATGGATCCCTACAGCACCGAATCTGTTCACAATGCAGCACACCAAATTATTTACAAAAATATCTATCAGAAATTTGAAGATATCAGATTGCATAGGGTAAGTTTCGAGGATGAAAAGGTAAATCTTTACCGAACTGCGATAAATAGATACTCTTCTGAGCTTTCTGAATACAAGTAAGTATAAAAAGACTCATAGCAGTCGAGGATAAAACAAAAAAACAGCCTTGTCTTTCGCAAGAAAGACTAGGGCTGACCCTGTTCTACCATATCACTGTTAGAACATGATTTGAACTGTCGCATCCCGAATCAAATCAATAAACTGATCTTTCGTTATAACTTCTTTACGGCAGATAATCGACTTATCCGCTTGCTGCCGTGTATAAGTCAATTTTCTATCATTGCGGCGAAGTTGCCGCACCGCATCCAAAGTCAAGACTCCCTCACGATACATCTGGCACAAAACAAAGTCATTTGACTTAACGCCCACCGAAATCGGAGAATCCAGCGCAGGAGTAAATTCAGAATTTCCTATTAAGATGCGCTCTGCATTCGTTTGGAACTCATGCGTATTGCCTATCTTGAAAACGGAGTCAAGACTCCCAGTTTGCCAATCTTGGTTGATCTCGCCAATGCTCTACATATTTCTGTCGATGCGCTACTGGTTGACAGCCTCGATTATTCTCTTTCTTCCTCTGATTCCAATTTACATCGTCTCTTATTAGACTGCGATGAAACTGAACAGACTGTCATTATTCGCATGGCAAAAGAGTTAAAGGCCGCTCTTGTCAGCCTTGGAATTTAACACCTATCCGTATTAAATTTGCAAAATAAAAAAGCCCGCATAAGCTGCAGACGCACCCTCGAATCCTCCTGGGTGCCGTCTGTGGCTTATGCGGGCTTCGCTTTATAACTCTTTTTCTGCGTTTTAACTTATTTTAAGTTATAATACAAAATTCAAGTTAAGCTTTGCTGTGAATCACTTTTTCTTTACCATGCAGCGTTTTTTAAAGAACGAAATACCGTAGCAAAGGATTTGATCGTAGTCATCCTCATACTCTTTTGCATACATCCGATCATCAATTTGCTGCAACGCTGTATCGCACTCACTCTCCAGATTTTCCAAAACCTTCGTATACTTCGCCTCAAAGATTGCAACGCGGGCATTGATGGAATCGTAGACGACCACATCGCTTCGTCCTTCGCCATGTTCCTTATTGGAATCCACCATGTATCCTGCACCTGTGAAGATGCCCGCAAGGAATGCGTGGTAGAAGTCCTCCCGATAGTCATGGTAGCTAATGGTGCGCCGGAGCAGAGCATTCATTTCCTTGGTAATGCCTTCGCTGTCACCGTTCCAGACTGCATCAAACAAAGCATTTCGATTCCACTTCTTCGTACTGTCATCGAACCATTTGATGACTGTTGTTTCAAAAATCTCTTTGATTTCTGCATTAGGAATCATAAGGGCAACCATGCCATCCGACAATTCGCCTTTATAATCGCCTTCACGAGCTTTGGTCAAGTACCCTGTCAGATACAGCGTACTCCAGAGATTATCTTCTGAGGAATGCAGGTAGTCATAGGTCAGGTTTTCATCCACACGCTGAACAATGTAGCCGCCAGCCATCAGGGTTTCAAGTTTATTTGTGATTGTACTCCCCGCATAGTCAATAAAGGAACGGATGATTGCATTGTCGCTGGTGTTCTTCCAGTAGCTGATAGGCTTAGCCTTCGGGTTGCGCTGTAATTCCAGCATATAGTTCATTACATCCCACGGGCAGTAAACATCAAAGGCTCCGAAATGGTATCCATCATACCATTTTTTGATATTCTCAGCCTGCTCTGTCAGGTCGGCATCCTTTAGCAGCTGGTCAACCTCGCTCTGTACAAATCCGAAATACTCGTTCAGACGAGAATTTGTAATAGTATCCGATACAAAATTGTTGGTTCCTGTAAAGATGCTCTCTTTCGCAATCTTTAAGCAACCCGTAACAACTGCGAATTGAAGTGCTTGATTGTCTTTTAGGGCCTGCATTAAGCCTTTCATAATATCGAGCATTTCAGTATAGTAACCGTTATTGTTTGCTTTCGCTACAGGAACATCATACTCATCTATAAGAAGAATTACTTTTTTGTTGTAATGCTTATTTAGCAGCAATGTTAAAAATTGAATCGAGCGCAGCACATCCGTCTTTTCCGCTTTTCGATCACTTATCTGCTGAAAAAGAAATTTTTCTTGTTTGCTTATCACCTGACTATCCAACAAATACGTGTGATTCTGATACAGAAGAGTAATTTCATAGACAAGCTGCTGATATGCATCCATAAAATTCAGACCATCTATCTGCCGGAATGAAATAGAGATTGTCGGATACTGGTTCATCCACGCATCACATAATGCCTGATGCTCTGCAATTTCTAGCCCTTCAAACAGTTTTCTGCTGTTCTTTCGGATGTCGAAGAAGTTTTCCAGCATACTCATGCCCAATGTCTTACCGAATCGTCTGGGGCGAGTAATAAGCGTCACTTTCGTTCCGGTTCTACTGAGCAGTTCGCTAATCAGTCCCGATTTATCAATATAGTAATACCCATTTTTACGAATTTCTTCAAAATCCGAAACTCCAACGGGAATATTCATTTCTTTCATCTCTGCTGCCCCTTTCACGTAGCCATGCACAGACTTTTCGTTGCTTCTATGATACCATGAATCTCGTGTTCTTACAAGAAAAACTCTAATTGCCGCGTTAGTTTTGCCTACGGCTCATTCTGCATGGTCTGCCAGCACATCTTCAAATGTAAAATGGATTTTCACACGTTCATCGTTGAAAACCTCGATGCGGTCAATAAAGGCTTCCACCACATTCTGTGACAAATGCATCACATCGCCTGCTTCTCCCACCGTATTCATCATGGCTTGCAAATTATCCGTATCCTTTTTCACAGGCTGGAAAATTTGATCTTTCTCGGTACGCAGCCTTTGAATCTGCTCCATTCTTTCATCTTCCTGCACTCTGTAGGCATCTCTCTGCCGGATGAATTCTTCCTTGCTCATATTTCCGTCGGCATACTGCTCATACAGTGCAACACGAAGTTTTACGAGCTCTGCCTTTTCTGCACTCAGCTTTTCTTCCTGCCGTTCCAGTGCGGAAAAGATGATCAACGCTTTGCGTTCCCGTTCGTGCAGGATTTCCAGCATATGCTCCGCCTGCTTTATCTGCACTGTCAGCGCGTTTCGGACAATCTCTTCCAGCATTTTCTCAGAAATCGGGATTCGCTTGCAGGGGCTGTCCACCGCCGTGGCTGAAAATCTGCAGTTAAACGAGGGATCAAGTTTCTTGAGAACACGATATTTCATCAATTTCCGGCAATAGCCACAGTAGACCTTTCCCTTCAGCGGATACTGGCGTTTTGTGTAGTTCCCTGCCTGATGATTTCCATGCTGCAGCATAATGACCTTTTGCGCCTGTGCAAATTCTTCTGGGGTCACAATAGCGGCATGGCTGTCCTCGATTCGTACCTGCTGTTCCAAGGGAGCGCGCAGGACCCGATGTTTGCACGGAACAGGCATAATGAATTTCGCGCCCACGTAGGTTCCCTTATACTTCTCATTTTTCAATATATGGTAAACCATTCCGCTTGTCCAGTGGCTGCGCTGCAAGTCCCATGCTTTCTGCTCGCTGTACACATGGTTTTCCGACACATGATACACTGCCGGGGTTGGAATCTGCTTTTCGTTCAGGATTTTTGCGATGGTCCCCGTCCTGTTTCCCTGCAATGCCAGTTCAAAAATCAGGCGCACATACTGGCTGGCTACCGGGTCTAGGATCAGCTTATGGCAGTCATTTGGGTCCGGCAGGAATCCAAACGGGCGGTATCCTCCGAGATACATTCCTTTTCTCTGCATCACATGGTCTGCTGCTGCGATTTTGGCAGAAAGGTCCCGGCTGTAGGATGCGTTGATGATGTTCTTAATGGCTACTTCCAGTCCGCGTACATCGTTTCCGATCTGCATTCCACTGTCATAACCATCGTTGACGGAGATGAAGCGAACGCCCAGCAATGGGAAGATCCGCTCCATATAATCGCCTGCTTCGATGTAGTCACGGGCAAACCGGGAAAAGTCCTTTACGATAATCGTTTTCAGCTTTCCATCCTGCGCATCTTGAATCAGCCTCTGAAACGCCGGGCGGCTTGTAGAGGTTCCAGAATAGCCGTCGTCCACGTACTCCTGAAGCGGCTCTTTTGCCAGTTCGGGGCGGGCCATGATGTACCCCTCTACCAGTCCGCGCTGGCCCTGAATGCTGTTGCTTTCGACCTTATCAGCCCCCACATCCTCGTCCGCAAGGGAAAGCCGGTAATAGGTTCCGATCATCTGCTGCTCACCGCCTTTCAAACGTGTAGATCAATTCCGTCTTTACGATTTCCGCTGCACGATTTTCCAGATTGCTCATGCGGCGCACCCACTCCATCTGATTTTCTTCTTTCAGTTTTTCCGAGACACCCTCCCGCTGGCTCAGTTGCTCGATCAAAACCTCATATCGTTCCGCTGCCTGCTCTTCCACATTTGCTAAAACAGTATCCAGTTTTCCGCTCAGCAGCAAACTCTGGTAATTGGCTGGTTTTCGTAGTTTCAGGTACGCCTTGTGCAGCATTCCCCATCGGCCAATCGGACGGGTCCGTGGCAGTTTCAAGGCTGGCAGATAATAATCACCCACCAAGACATATTCCATTCCTGTCCGGGCATCATAGATTTTCTCTTTCATTGTCTGTTCTCCTTTTTCGTTAAAACACAAATTCCGTATAAGTTATTTTCCTGCGGTCCACTTCAATTTTCTTTACATACTGCAGCAGATTATCTACCGTCAAAAGGACTTCGGTGTTTCCTGCGATCTGCTTTTTCTGCTGCAATTTTTCTTGAACGACGGCCAGTTCTTTCTCTTTTTCAGCTTTTGTCTGTCTGAATGTCTCAATTTCATTTTCTGCATCCTGCTTCAGTTCCAGAAATTTCTCCTTTGAAAGTTTTCCGAGAACATACCGCTCATAGCCGCTGCGCTTCTGCGATTCCAGCCGAACGATATTGCCCGACACCTGTTCCATTTCACGGCTCAATGCAACTTTCTTTGTTTCAAGATTGCTTTTTCCCGAATTCTTCTGCATCAGCTTTTTCAAGTACTTATGTTCTTCTAACCGCTGGTACAGTTCCTTATGGATGCCGTTCCAGAGGTCTTTCTCTGAAATTGAAACATGGCAAGATGCACAGTAAAAATACAGCGTACCATCACTTTGCCAATGACAAACCAATTTTTCTCCGCACTTTTTGCAAAAGATTCTGCCTTTGAAGATGTTCGGATTGTTCTTTCTGCGCTGTCTGCACCACTTTTTTCGCTCTTCCTTGACTGCTTGCTCGGCTTCCCGTAATGCGGAAACTTCATCAAACAGTTCCCAGCTGATAATCGCCGGATGGCTGTCCGGCACCATCCGCCAGCTTTCCCGTGGATTCTGCCCGATTTTCCGATTCGTTTCATCGTAGGCGATGCGGTTATAGACCATTGTTCCTGTGTAGATTGGATTTTCCAGCACCTTTGTCACGAAAACGGTCTGCCATGCTGGGTCCTTTACCCGCAAGGTGTTTTTCAGGTATCCCAGCTGACAGCGGCGTGTAAAAGGTGTCTGGATTCCCTGCGCAGACAGCTTCTTTGCAATCTCGCGCTCTTTCATGCCGGATTTCTTCCAGAGGAAAATCTGTATCACCACATCGCTGACTTTCTCATCCAGAACCAAATGATTCTGCTGATTTCTCTTGTAACCGAACGGAACCGGGGTATAGATTTCTCCCCGCGCTTCCTTGGAGCGAAAGCACGACTGGATCTTCTGGGACAGGTCTTTCGAGTACATTTCGTTGATCATGCTCTTGATCGGCACCAGCATCCCGTCACGGCTCTGGTTGTTCAGGCTGTCATAGTTATCGTTGATGGCTATAAATCTTACGCCAAACAGCGGAAACACCTGTTCCAGATACTGGCCTGTTTCCACGAAATTGCGGCCCAAACGCGAGAAGTCCTTTACCACGATGCAGTCGATTTTCCGCTCCTGCAGTGATTTTAGAAGCCTCTCAAATTCCGGGCGGTCAAAGTTCATCCCTGTGCACCGCTTGTCCGCAAACACATCCAGCAGCATCAAATCATCCCGGTGGTTGATATACTCTTTGATGTAAGAAATCTGCACTTCCAGCGATTCCGTATCCCGAAGTACATCATCAAAATCAGACAGTCGTGCGTAAATTGCGGTTTTCCAGATACGGTGCGGTGCGTTCTCCGCTTCCCGCTGCGCCGCACTTACCTTCTTGCTTACTCTTGCCATATGTCCAGCCTCTCCTTTCATGCAGATACTTCATGCTGTGTCTGCTGCTTCTGATGCAGTTCTTCCAGCAGGTCCGCAATTTCATCGTGGAATCGGAACGTAATTTCTACCCGATTGCCCTCATACACTTCGATTTTCTCAATCAGTTCCACGACCATCGGGCGGGTGATTTCTTCCAATTTTCGATACTTACGGTACACATCCAGAAACGGATAAGCATTTGGAGCAGTCTGTAAATTTCGTTGTTCCGCTTCCAGTTCTGTGATTTTGTGGTCATACTCTTCAATCCGCTTGCTGTACAGTTCGTTGTAGTTCAGAAAATCCTCCCGTGTGAGGATTTCGTCTGCGTAATCCCCGTACAGCTTTTCCTTAATGCCTTGTGTATGAGCCTTTTCTGCGGTCAGCTGCCGAATCTGCCGTTCGATGCACCGCACACGGTAGGGTTCCTGCTGGGCCTGCCGGATGCTTTCTACAAACTTTGCTTCCTCCATCACGATTTGAATCTGCATCTGGAGCGCGTTCCGCACGATGTTGTAGAGCTTTTCATCCCGCAGGTTATGGCTCGTGCAGCTGCCCTTGTTCTGCTTGCTGCCGGAGCACTGATAATAGATATACCGCTTTCCTTTATAGCTGGCCGACCTGCGCACTAGCCGGCTGCCGCAGTCCCCACAGTAGAGAAAGCCTGCAAACAGGGCCACCGTTTCGGCATCGTTCGGCCTGCGGGTTTCGGTTTCCAGAATCCGCTGCACCAGTTCAAACTGCTCTGCCGGAATGATTGCTTCATGGGTGTTGTCCACGATTGTCCAGTCCCGCATCGGCACATTCATTTTCTTTTTGGAGCGATAATCCAGTCGCCGGGTCTTTCCCTGCACCAGCTTCCCGGTATAGACCTCATTGTGCAGAATACGGTCCACTGCCTTGGCAGACCACGGCGGCTCATCGCTCTTGCGGAAATGCAGGCTCAGCTTTGCGCCGCTCTGCAGCTTTCGCGCGGCTGGAGACGGCACCTTTTCCGCATTCAAGCGGTCTGCAATACCCTGATTATTCATGCCGCTGATCTTCCAGCGGAAAATATCTTGCACCGTTTCCGCTGCCAGTTCATCCACAATTAGCCTGGTATGATTGGCAGGATCCTTCCGGTATCCAAACGCTGCAAAGCTCCCCACAAAATCGCCGCGCTTGCGCTTAACCGCAAGCTGGCTCTTGATTTTGACGGAAATATCCCGGCAGTAGGCATCGTTGAGCAAGTTCCGCATCGGAACCATGATGGAATCGCTGGTTTTCCACGCAGATTGACTGTCATAGTTGTCTGTCACAGCAATCAGCCGGACCCGCATGACCGGGAAAATCCGTTCCAGATAGCGTCCCACTTCAATGTAATTCCGTCCAAAGCGGGACAGATCTTTCACCAGAATGCAGTTGATAGTCCCTTGTTCCAGTTCCCTGAACAGGTTTTGGAACGCAGGCCGTTCAAAGTTCGAGCCGGAGTAACCATCGTCCACAAACTCATCCACGATGCACAGTTCCGGGTGGTCTATGGCATAGGCTTCCAGTAGTGTGCGCTGGTTTGCAATACTGTCGCTCTCTGTCTTATCGCCATCCTCACGAGACAAACGCAAGTACAAGGCTGTACGGTATCGGGTTGTATTTTGCTGTGTTCTCTTCTGCAAATTCACATCAGGGTATAACAAAAGCCTTCCACCTCCTTAACGAATCGGCAATACTGTTCGTCAGAGAAGCGAAAGGCTCCACATTTTTCTATGTAGAACAAGCCTGCCGAGCAAACTTTACTCAGCCGGCACATTCCTATTTTCTTACCCACAAACAGCTTACCAGAATCATCATCTTTTGTCCAGTGCTTTATCGCATTAAAGTGTGAAATTTTCTGTGTGATTTTTCAGCAGCTTGCCGAAGTCTTATCTGCCTTTTCAGCTGGCAGACTGAAAGCATCGGCCAACGCGCTCAGACAGTGTGCTGCTCCCTCTCGGTGCGAAATTCAGCTTCACAATAATTCCGTTGTCCAGATAGCAATAAGGATTTCGGACCTTATCCAGCAGATTTTTCAGCCTTTCCTCCTGTGGCAGTCCGTGTTCCACTGCATCCTGCGGCAGTTCCTCCAGTTCAGACTGTTCAATCGTGCGGATGTCCCGGTTCTTCATCTGGTAGATCTGCTCCAACCAATTCATTCTGCCGTTTTCTTGCAATCGCGTTCCTCCCATTCAAGCCAGAAGTGTTTTCAGTAAATCCAATTTTGCCTGTCCTATATCCTTTCTCATGCTGGGGCCTGTGCAGGCAATCGGGGTACACAGTTCCAGCAGACGGTCATAGATACGGGCGTGGGCGGTATCCTGCGGATTCTTCAACTCCGTCAGGGTCAGGTTCGTGGTAACGATCAGTGGTTTCCTGCTGCGGTAACGGCTGTCGATGATGTTATAAATTTGCTCCAGCGCATATTCCGTGCCCCGCTCCATGCCGAAATCGTCAATGACAAGCAACGGATAGCCGCAGAGCCTGTCCACGACTTCATTTCGCCCGGAAAAGGCGTTATTCAGTTCATTCATGATTCGGGCAAAATTCGTCATGCAGACGGCCACTTCCTGTTCCATCAGGGCATTGGCAATGCAACCCGCCATAAAACTCTTGCCTGTACCAACACCGCCCCAGAGCAGCAGCCCCACATTCTTTTCCCGCATTTCCGGCCAGTGGGCCACATACCGCTGTGCCAGCTGCATCTGTGGATTTTGCCCGTGATCGTTTGCAAATGTCCAGTGCTGCATCGCCCAGTCGGTAAAGCCCTGCAGCTTCAGCCGCTGCACTTTCTCGTAATGCAGCCTTGCATGTTCTTCTTTCTCTTGCTTTTCCCTTGTAGCCTGCCTGCACTGGCATTCAGCCGGATGGCGGTCACGCCCAAACAACTTTCTGCCGTTCGGGAAAAATGCTTCTTTTGGTGTATTGCAAGTGCCGCAGTACAGCAGCCCATCTTCTGCAACATAGTCCTGCGGTTCCACAGAGATCGTCATAAGCCTGTCCATCGCTGTCTGGATCGTTTCCGTCATAAACTTTCCTCCTTGTTGTAGGTATAGTCCGGAATGCCTGTTCCCGGTTTCTGTTGCTTTCTCTTTCGTGCTGACCAACTGCGTAGGGTCGCCGCATGATCTGCATACTTCTTGCCTGTAGACTGCATATAGGCCGAAAGGTCTTCGATCAGAGTATCCAACTCTGCAATTTCCATTTCCAGTTCCGAATAATCCTCCAGAAAAACATTCCGATATCGCCCATATGCTTCTTTGGTTCTACTCAGTTGGTTCAATCTCAGGTTGTTCTTATTTATTTGGTTCGGTGTGCAGTTTTGCGCAACCGTATTGCTCACTTTTGAGCAATACGGCTGCTCATTTTTGACCATCTCGACTGTGCATTTCTGCGCAGTAGATGGGAAGCTTAGGAACACCTGGTTTGGCTTAGAAAAGCCATTGGACCGCCGTTCGATCAGCCGTGCGGCTTCCAGTTCCCGCAGGGCACGGGTGACACTGGAAATGCTGCTCTGAAGATCTTCCGCCAGCCCTGCCAACGGATAGAGCACATATGCCCGGCCCTGCACATCCACCCAGCCGTTCTTCTGCGAAAGGGTCATGCGGTCCAGCAGCAGAACATAGATCAGCCGCGCTGTATGGGACAGGCTCATCTGCAGCAGAAATTTCGGATAAGGGAAATACGCAGGCAGTGGGGTTTGTGCTTTGATGTACTCTTTACTCAAACTTCCTCCTAGTCGTTTTCAAAAGTCCCTGCCGAATGGGAAAGCTCTGCACGGGCTCACGCATCCGGCAGGGTTCCGGGGTGCGGGGTGGAAGACCCTGCTGATTACAGGCTCATATCATAGCTGCGCTTCTTGCGTTTCGGTTGACGCTCGCGCTGTTCCTGTCGAGCCTGCTCCTGCCTTGCCTTTTCGCGGACTTTGGCCTCCCACTCGCGTTTCCATGCAAGGTCGGATTTCATCTCATTGGTTTTTCGGAAAATGCTGTACACATTATCCGATGCAATTTCCAGACGCCTGGATTCTTCCCTCAGGGGAGCATATGCCTTTTTCCTCTCTGCGATTTCTTGCGTCAGTTTTTCTTTCCGCTTTTTCAGAGATTTCAGCGATGGCAGCTTTCCATCGTTTTCTTCCCGGAAGTATTTCACGGATTCTGCATAGGCATCCAATTCCTTGGAATGCTCTGCACGGAATTTTTTCTTGAGAATTGCTTTCGTAAATTGCTGCTGAACCTCTTTTGTAGAAAGGTACTGCCCCGCATAATGAATCTGTTCATTGATTTTGTACAGTTCATCCTCTGCCTGTGACAGTCGTTCATACGCTGCCTGCGCATTGGCCTGCGCAGTTTTACACAGATCGTTCAGTTCTGTCAGGTCGTTGATGTTATTCTCCTGTACCCATACCAGCGTTTCAGCCATTTTCTGCAAATTGCTGATTTTGACCTTTAGCGCATAGGCCAGATTTTCCTGTGCCTTAACATTCTCCTGCAGGTCCACAACGAGCCGTAGCCTGGTTCTGGTTGTAAAGATCAGTATGGGTTCTTCCTTGTACCGCAGATTCTTCTCGGCGTTCTGAACAAAGAATCCTTCCAGACATTCTCTTTTGCAGCTTTCTCCCAGAGAACGCTCCGATATGAACTTGTTCCGTTCCGGCGGCAGATAGCTATAGCGCCCACGTTGGGTTTTGACGAAAATGTTGTATTCATCCTGCAGGATGTCTTGAAAATCTTCATACGAGATTGCTTTCTCACGAGCAGCTGCAACAGCATCCCGGATAATTTGCTTCTGCGTTTGAAACTTTGTCGGATTTGGCGTAAATCCTTCCGTTTCGATTTTCTGTTTTTTCTCATCCAGCCGCCGTTGTGCCCAATACTCCGCTTCGGTCATACCCGTTCTGGATGGTGACAGCAAATCGACCTGATGCAGAAATTCACGTTGGCATAAATCCATAAGGGATTTCTGCAGATGCTTCAGGTACTCGTTCGTCACATGGTGCTTGTAGCCAGCCTTGCTATCAATGGGCCGTTCCATAAAGGGTTGCTGAGGCACATCCAGTTTTCGCAGACTGTTGATTACGATATGGACATGAATGTTTCCGCTGCCATTGTGCCCGTCCATGTGCGTACAGACCAATGCCTGATGCCCCGGAAAATTTGCTTTTGCGTATTCCAGTCCAAGCTCCTGCGCCCGTTTACCCGTCAAACAATTTTCTGTGCTGTCCCGTGGATCAAAGCTGATGATGTAATGGTGGCTTTTGATTTCATTCTTGTTTTTGTTTTTCTGGTACTCGCGGTTCAACTGCTGGCAGGCCGCACCAAAAGAATAGGGTTCACAATTCAGACCGTCCAGATAAAACTCATCCCGCATGATACGATTTCCTTTCTGGTCAAGGATCGGAGTTTTCCGAAGCTCATCATGCTTGAAAATCAGATACTCCAGTGCAGCACCATAGCTGGAACTCTTACTTGCGATGTGCTTTAAGATTGCCATAGTTCTTTCCTGCCATTTCTGCGACCTGCTCCCGCATTTCAAAAATGCAGGAAATCGCATGGTTGATGTTTTCACACATGACATGTGATGGAAGACCCCCACTGTTGAAGAACGCCGCGATCTGGTTCAAGTTGTTCCCGATGGCGGCAAACTCCCGTGTAATTGCTTCGATCTCGTCCGGGTGAACATAGAACACATACGAGGTATTCACGCGGCCTTTCATCAGCATCTGCGCTGCAAATTCAGAGAGGGTCATTCCGGCATCTTCTGCCTGCCGGTGTAAAAGTTCATGTACTGTTTCTGTAACTCGTGCGGAGATTACTTTCGTCTTTACGATAGATTTCACTTTTTTCTTTGTTCGTGGCATGGGGTCTCCTTTCCAAAATCAAGAATTTGATTTTCCCGGCAGTGCATCTGCACTCCGGCTGTGACCTGCTGCGACAGGCCACCAACAGGCAAAATCATGTGATTTTGCACGATGTGAGGGTATGGGGAGCGCAATCCCCATCAAGATGCCGCCGTGGAGAAACCGCCCGTAGGAGCGGTTTCGTATACAAAGGCGAATCTTGCTCTTAACTACCGTCCACTCTGTCCCAGCCCGTTCCTGCCCGATTTTCTCCGGCGTATTTTCCGGTAAGACGTGCAGAATGCACATTCAGTACCAGAGGTATCCTGCTGGGGTGGCTCATGAAATTATCAAGGTACGATGTAGCTTTGTAAGGAATCAGGGGCTTTCGCAAGTGAAACCACAGAGAAGCGGTCAGCCTGGGAAAATAGTCCTTACACCCTATACAAACTCAAAGGGCTGTTTTTAAACCGTGCCTTTTGAAAATTCAAAGAAAATTCATTTTTCCAACGTACCCCTCTACCTATAACAATCTAAAATGGATTTTTGGCAACCAGTTTTTCAAATTTTGTTGAACTACCTAATTTTAGAACATAGATTTTGTTTATTTTCCACTCATAAAACTAGAGGAAAGCCGTTTCACAAAAGATTTTGAAAACCCCTACACTAATAGGAATCCGCAGAGCCGTTTTGGAATACAGTTCTGAAAAAATTTATAATTTTAAATAAAAAGAAAAACGGCAAAGTTCAAAATCGAACCTTACCGTCATCCATAGAGATGTCTTATAAAGTAAAAATACTGCGGCAGACAGGTGTTGCGCCTGCTCATCGTGGACATATTGATATTTTAACATTGTGTAACTGTTACTGATATTCATGCACTGAAAATTTTTGCAGATTACAGCAGTGCAGTTTCTATCAAGCTATTGCTTTTCTCTTTTTCCAGATATATAATTCAGACAAGCCAATTCGATTTATAGGTTTTGTTGGGAGGTTTTCTCATGGCAAAAGATCGTATTGAAAGCAAGTATGTCACTGTAGCCCCCGGTGTGGAGTTACATATCTTGGAAAAAGGCGAAGGTAAACCGTTGGTCTTCATTCCCGGCCTGACCTTCTCTGGTGAGATTTTCAAGAACCAACTGGAGTATTTCTCCTCTGAGTATCGTGTCATTGCTATCGATCCTCGCGGCCAAGGCTATTCTGCCAAAACCGTGGATGGCAACGACTACCTGACCCATGGCCGCGATGTAGCTGGTCTGATTGATGCATTGGGTCTCAAAGATATTGTCCTGATTGGCTGGAGCACGGGCAACCTTGACACATGGAGCTACGTGCAGCAGTTCGGCAAAGACAAGCTGCGCGGCGTTGTGACTATCGATATGTCTCCGCTCCCGCTCTCCCCTGACCCGAAGTGGTGGACTGAGGGCACGATTGAAGAGCTGTCTCAGGTCGCCACGCAGGTGCTGACTTCTTCTGAGGGATGCCGTGAGTTCTTTAGCGAGTACGCGACTGGCGTCATGATCCAGCATAAGATGAAGCCTGATGAGCTGGAGTATCTGCTGGATATTTCCGGCCGCACACCATACTGGATCTGCCGTCAGCTGTTCTGCGACGCTGTGTTCTCCAACTATCTTGAAATCGCAAAAGATGTCGGTGCAACTCTGCCCAGCCTGATGTTCATTGCAGAACACTGGCAGGACATTGCAAAGCCCTTTGTCGAAACACAGCTTCCCGGTTACGACACCTACGTCATGGGCGGTCACCTGATGTTCTATGAATATCCAGAAAAATGGAATAGCGTATTGGAAAATTTCTTGAATAAGCTGTAATTACTCTTACCGTCTGTGGTTCATTCATTATCCACAGGCGGTATTTTTATTTATCGGACTTCTGATACTTCTCGGCCTTCTGAGACTTATCATTTCTCACCGCCTCTATAAGTCCAAATCTCAGAAACAGACTATAAATGTATGTCACTCCCCGGATATCGCCCAGTGCCTTTGGTCGCTCTACTTTTATTCTCTCGCCCTTCACCTTTTCAAAAGCAAGCAGCACCGAACTCCATGCCAGACTTTTGCTATTTTCTCGGCGGTCGATCCATAGTTCTTTCGTAAACTCCCCATTTCTCCCCTTGTGCAGTTCATATGTAAAGGGCAGCCCAGAGAATGTCCAAAACTTCACACCGGCATATATCACAACAGCATTCCAAAGATTTTCTTCTGTTCGTTCTTTTCTCAGCAGCTTTACAGCTCTGTATCTCCGCTGCCGCTCTGCTCCAACACTGATTTTTTCTTTCTCTATACTCGGGAAGTACACACCTTTTTTATAAGGCAGGTACGAGGTAACGGAGGCTTTGGAAAGGTTAAGTGCCTTTGCGGCTGAGAGCATGGAGGTTTTGTAGTCTTGTGTTTTACGGTATTCTTCAAAAGTATCCTGTACCTTCTCCGCCACTTCTGATTCATACACACCAGCTGTGATGAGGAGCTTCCTTACTTTGATGGGGTTTAGGTTCAGAGCGTCGCCAATGGCCTGCAAGGACATCTTAGAATCATAAAGCGCCACAGCACTTTCCATCTGCTCTTTCAGATTTTTCCCGGCATCGTACTCCGACTTCAGTTTCTTTCGACCACCGCCGGATTTTCTTGTTTTCTTCATTTTACTCATGCAACTCCAGCGGCAGTCCGTCCGGGTCATGGAAGAAAGTCATCTTCTTGCCAGTGTAATCATCCACACGGATCGGCTCACATTCAATGCCAACTTCTGCCAGTTCTCTGACCGTCTGCTCCACGCTATCCACGCAAAACGCAAGGTGACGCAATCCACAGGCTTCAGGGCGGTTCACACGCTTCGGAGGATCTTCCTCAGCGAAGATTTCCAACTCCGTGTTGTCATTGACACGAAGATCCAGCTTCCAGTCCTTACGCTCCGGTCGGTAGTTTTCCCTGATGATAGAGAAGCCCAGCTTGTTCACATAGAAATCCTTAGCTGCTTCGTAGTCAGATACGATGGTTCATTTTGTGTCACACTCCGTTTCTTATAATTTTGTTCTTCTTTTATTTCCGTTATAAGCTATATAGTGACCCTCAAAATATACCGTGTGAACTTCTGGAGTTCAGTTTGTCCACACGGCATTCCCTTTTTTCTTGGGTTCTTGTTTATTTCAGCTTTTCCAGAATCTCTTCTGCACTCATCCCACTGGCCAAAAGTTTCTTAACCACACTCTCGGCTTCAGCCCTCTTTGCTTCTTCTGCGGCCTTAGCAGCTGCCTTTTCCTTCTTCGCTTCCAGCGTTGCCACTTCTTTTTGGATCTTTTTCAGAGCAGTCTTCTTCTCTTTCAGGTCAGCCTTCAAAGTGTCAATGTTTGCGGTGATAGATGTGATCTCGGCTACGAGTGCTTCCTTTGTGGACTGTTTTTCTGCAAGCTGTGTTGCAAAATCAGCAGTCACAGTTTTGGGCTTATTCTTGCTACCTTTCGTTCTGGGCATAGGACACAAACCTCTTTCCTGTTATAATGGTTCAATTATATCACAGATCTGAAAATCAATCAGCCTTGTACACACCATTCTCCAGCATCTTCTTGAAGCTATCCTTTACAGCTGCGACACTAGGGACGATGATGAAGAAGATGAGGTAGACTGAGAGCCACGGTCTCCCGTGGCCCCAGAAACAGGGCTCGTTTACCCCAGTATATCACAAATCAGTGAACAAGTCAGCCTTCTTCTAACATTTTGTTTGTAAAAATACTGCTATCATTATATTTAAAATGTGAATTATATGACGCCGGGAAAGAAGCACACAAATATATCAATTGTCCAAACAAAATATTATATACAGAGCTTTCTAGTCAAAGTATTGAAACCATATGGTTCATTTTGTAATAGTCTTATAAAATTTACTGCCCGATTTTTGGAAGATGCAGTTTATAGCAAACATTACGAATGAAACTATTGCAAACAATATATAGGAATTGTTTACTAATTTGCTAAACACTGATATTAAAATCGGATGATAGTAATATGTAAACGCTGATGCTTTTTTGAAGTTCAAACTAAGTGCTGAAATATTGCCGGTCCACTTTTCATTCAATATATTAGTACAAACAACAATTGCGGTTGGAACATACATTAAAGCCATTGTTACCGTAGTATTTAGCCCTAATTCAAATGTTATGCATTCTTCCAAAATCAATAGGGTTGCACACGTAAACACTATTACATTGGAATATTGCTTTTTTTTAATTAAAGATGAACTCGATAATCCGCTTCCTATCAGAATATAGGAGATGGCGTATAAGGCTGGCCGCAATATGTCCGTGTCCCCCCCACACACATTCAAAACCGAATGCATGAGAATAGATGTCACACACAGAACAAATCAAATTTGTACCCCAACCGAGATATACAAGAGCCTTTCCGATAACGCTTCCTGTTATCCTGATAATTAACCAGCAAACTACCAGCGCAAATATTGTTGCTGGAAAATACCACAGATGCGTTGCCATTCCCTTCCAAAGTAACGCCACCAGTAATTTTCGAAAAAAAGTTTCTGATTTGTTGTTCTTGATAATAAAAACAACCGCAAATGGTAGCGCTGCAATCACGTATGCTCTTAGCAAATTCATTATATATTTAAATATAACTCTTTGATTTATTAATATATTTCGATAAAAGAACCACCCAGCCACTACAAGAAAATATGGAACAGCTATTCTTGCAATTGTTTGAAAAAGGATCCATGTCAATTCATTTTCTATTCCTAAATTAGTGTGTATTGCAACCACAAAAAAGCGCATACCATACGAGTAACATCCACAAGACTATTTCTCTTTGAATCCATATATCCGACTTTCTCCCATCACTCCCAAAACTGTTTTTCGTAGTCATGGATATATTCCCTGCTCCAGCATGCATTATCCTTCAAAACTTTTCCCGGAATTCCCGCTACCAAGGATTTTTCTGGGATATCCTTGCGAATCAACGTCATCGCACTAATTAAAGAATCTTTTCCAATTGTTATACCCTTTAGCACTGTAACATTATTTGTAAGCCATACATGATCTTCAATTGTAACATCTTTAGAATAATTAACAGGATTTCCATCACTTCCAGGAATCGAATGAAAATCACTGTCGTAAATTACAATGTTTCTTCCCATCATCACATCGTGACCAAGAGAAATGTGTTTTCCAACAACGATTACAGATCCTGTGTTTGCTGAAAAGAATTTGCTCTCAAACACTGCATCTCTATGCACATCTATGAACGTACCAAAAAAAAGTAACGCATCCTCTTCACAAATCCACTTTGAATTTTCTGCAAGTCTAACATATGTCTCAGCCTTTGATCCTTTTAGTTGATTGATTCCAAAGTGAATCGTTCCATTCAAGACGAGCATTGCTGTTCTATCAATTTCTAATATAGCCCCTTTAAATGGAATAATATACGCTCCTTTTGCTCGTTTTACTTGAGGTGTCAAAAAATTATATTTGACAAATTTTATCAAGTCTACTTTTTTGATTTTTTCAAGCTTTTGAAACAAGGTATTATTGCTCATTGTGTTAATCCTTCCTTAGCAATCTTTCAAAATTAATGTGGTTCATAACAACTTTGACAAGTTTGTCTACTACAATAGATAACAGGACGGTCAGTATTACTATCAGGACAATTACCAATCCATTTGCAATATTTAATCCCTTACTTTTTGCGTAATCAATTAGCACGAGATGAATTAAGAAAACAGACAGAGAGTGGTTTCCGAGTATTTTCCAAATTTTACCCGTTACTTCTATATAACTAGAAATGACAAGATAAACTAAAACACTCCATATCGAAACCACTACGTACACCAAACTTTTTTTGAATGTATATAACCAACCCGCTCAGTAAAGTTGCTACTCCAATTATAGCTATTGGATATTTTCTTGTGATATCAATAAACGCTTTTTCGTTTATTGCGAGTAAAACGCCAAAGGGAAACAGCATAAGAGTATCATACCACGCATCATTTATAATACTTCTGCCCAGCGTTATTCCAATGTAAATCCATAGAGAAATAGCACTTATCATAAAAACTATTGATTTTGAGCATTTTCCAAAAGCTATAATCCCAATGGCAAATAATATATAGCAGAAAATTTGACCTTTAATATACCACAGGTTACTTGGGTACATTTGAAGCGTAATCAAGTTCAAAAAAACATTATACGTCATTCTTCCATTTGCTATGTCAAATACTATCTTAATCAAAAAAACAATTAGGTATGTGCTCAAAATGTGGGTGGTATATTTTAAAAGTTTATTGCAGTCATGCTTCGTTTGAATACTTTTAGAAAGGCCATAACCAGAAAACAGCAGAAAAATGCCAACCGCAAACAAATTAATTTCTCGATAAAACCAAATAACTATTCCATTTGCATTTGCAGCTTGCCACGAAATATGATGGAGGATGATAAGTATAGCAGAAACGCCTTTAATAGCATCTGTTGTGTCACGTGTATCCCCCCCATTTTGCGAGGTTTCAACGAAGTCAAAACTATTACGATAAAAGAAATTAAAACAACTGTCATATGGCATCCTCCTTCATCTTACACGCTTACCACTTTTTGCGTTTCAAAATTCTTTTTAGAAATAGCTTTGTATAGCGTTTCAATTTCTGCTCTGGATTTTCCGTATAAGTAGATTTCACTGCTTTGCTAAATGGTTCTGTATTAAGTAATTCAAAAAACTTCTTGCGATTTCCTTTTTGTACTGCCTGTCCAAAGAGATACGGATTTCCGGCCAGTACTTCTTCTAATGACCGATTTTCTAAATGAATTTTGTCATTGACGTTTTCTAACAGCTGCATTCCTTTCTGCGAATTTATAAAAACAACCGAAATCCCTTTTTCATAGTCTGTTTCAGAGCAGCTCTTTATCCCCCAAAAATCTCCAAAGGATAAATCCGCTTGCCGCGGCATAGTCTTATACAAACATTTCTGACAATTTTGTCTCATAAAAAGATTCCCACATGTGTATCCTTGAATCCACCAATCGGTGTACCGGTCTTTATGGTATTCCTTCCCGTTTTCAAACACAATATTAGTGGCAAGGCTCTGCCATCCTGTTTTTTTACTTTTCTGACGAACGCATTTTATGGATGATTTGTATTCGTGCTCAATTTCATTTATATACGCAGTATAAGCCTTGGGCGAATTTATCCCTTTACAAATAAAATCTAATAAAAATAAATTGTCATATTCTTTTCCCAAATAAGCACGCAAAGCCGCGACTTGACATGGTGTTCCGCAAAATAAAACTTTTTCGTTTCTTTTTAGTAAATCCGAAACACCTTTATAAATACCTTGTGTATCGCTTTGGAAATACTTGGACCCCATGATTTTATGCAGATCTTCGGAGGTATTACCTATGACATGTTTAGCAGACTTAAAATCATCACTAAACGCACATCCTGCTATATAGCCGCCTGACTCAATGAAGAAATGCGCCAATTCATAGTAAATTCCGCCAGAAGTGCTGTCGAATCGGACTTTATCATCTTTTGTCCACGCTGCATAAACACTAGGATTTTCAGAATTATGTGACGGAATCGGATGAATAGCAGGACAACGCTTCTCACACAATCCGCACTTAATACATTTCTGATCATCTACTGAGGGATACCAGCATCCATCGTAATCCTCCTTAAATTTGATTGCAGCAGTTGGACAGATGTCTCCACACATCTTGCATCCAGTACATACGTCTTTTTCTATTGAATCAATCATAATAACTCTCCTACGCCTCAACACTTCGTAAAATCCACAGTATCTGGATCATATCTTAGCCTGCAATTGATATTCATCATATCAATCAAGTCCATTTCATCTGGTTGAAGTGAAAAGTCAAAAATATCCATATTATCCTTCAAATGTTCTATATTAGTCGTATTAACAACCGGTATAACGCCACGTTGACAATGCCAACGTAATATCACTTGAGCAATATTTTTTTGATATTTTTCAGAAATTTTTTTCATAGACTCACTGTTTTTGATTCTGGCATCCATTCGTCCTGTCGGAGTATATGCCATCATTTGTATATTATTTTCTTTACAATACGAGAGCATATTGTTTTGAGGAAATAATGGATGTGATTCAATCTGACAAACCATCGGTTTAATCTCAGCTACTCTCATTAGCTGATCAAAATGATGTTCCTTAAAATTGCATACACCGATGGCTTTTGCGTAACCTTCTTTATACAGCTGTTCCATCTGTTTCCAACAATCCAAATAAGTATCTGGCTGCGGCCAGTGCATCAAATATAAATCTACGCTGTCCGTTTTAAGGTGCTTCAAACTACGTAGAAGAGCCTGTCGAACATTACCTTCACGTTGCTCTTGATTTGAAAGCTTTGTTACCAAGAAATACTCGTTCCGTGAATACTCTTTTAAACAGTGACCAAGTACACGCTCGCTTTGACCGTACGCGCTCGATGTATCAAAGAGATGGCACCCAATACTTGGAGCTTGTTTCACGATATTCATAATTGACGTATCACGTTTCCAATGATACCCATGTCCTACGGTTATATCTTTCAGAAACTCTGTAGCACCCGCAAATATATTTTTTCGCAGATATATAAATGTCCGGTCAGTTCCAAATCCGATACACGGAATATCCAATCCATTATATAACTTGACTGTGTTCATTCTCTCACCTATTCTTTAATTTACTTGCTATCTTGTCGGCTAATGGCAAGATTGTTTTCGAATTGCAAATCAATAAAAGTACGATAAAAAGCAACATCGAAATCCATCGGATCAGCATATGATTTATTATTAATATGGTCCATGCGGAAAAAGCCGATAATGCAATTATACTACCTATTATCGTTTTATTCGGAAACATCGGATTTTCATCTATTTTCTTTGCTATAAACCAATGAAAAACAAACAGCAGGAAATATGAAGCCAATGTTGTCCATGCTGATGCAGTATACCCGTAGCTTCGGATAAAGAAATAATTAAGGACAATATTAATTCCTGCTGCAAAACTCGTCCCTGTAGCAATAAATTTTGTTTTTTTGTAAAAATACTCAATGTGTACCGGAAGAGAATACAAAAAGATGAAATAGATGGCAAAGGAAAGCGGAATGACCATTGAAATTCCGTCATAGTACTCTTTTGTTCCTGCAATATGTATAACATCCGGTGCCAGGGAAATGAATCCCGCATATAGAATGTTCATCAACAATATATAAGCCTTTGATTTGTCTTGAATTTGGGTATATTGCTTCTGATCCAGTTGTTCGTACATCCACACGGACCAGGCATTATCCATGGACTGTACTATGATTTGCAGAATACTTGCAATTGTTTGGATGAACCCATAAATTCCAACCGCTGCAACACTTACCAGCGCACCAATCATAATACGATCAAATTGGCTTAATATCTGCTGTGAGAATGTATGAACCACCAAGGGCAAACTTATACTCAATCCATACTTCCAATAATTTGTGTTAAACAAAACTTGCTTTGTTTTTTTTGCATCACGAAAAAAACAGAGCCAAATAACTGCTGCTACACAAATCGGAACAATCGCATAGCCATATATTCGGCCAATGTACTTATGTTCTTTGAATACAACAAGAATCAGAAATATCGAAAGAAGCGTTCCGCCGATTGAGTTAATACCTGAAACTACGAGAAACTTTTTATACTTAAAGTCCAGTGCCAGCCATGTATTGTAGAACTGGAATATAAACATAGCATAGCTATGCGTAATAAGAATATTAAGGATGCTCCTATCAAATCCAAAACTTCCGGAAATAGCAGGATATACTAAATTTCCAATAACCATTACCGCTATATACACGATTCCACTCAACATCAAGGTGCTTGAAACATATGAATCAAACTCCTGCCGGTAATCGTATTTTGCGGTTCGTAGTGAGCCGTATAAGCACAACCCAACAAATATCGTCAAAATTGTTTCATACGATACATATAAATTATAAAATCCGAACTCCTCGGTTGTGAGTATGCGTGAAAAAATAGGCAGTGTCAAAAACGCTATTCCTTTTAGCAAAACATTCCCAACCGTATAAGCCAATCCTGCTTTTGCGGCTTTAGTTCCTGAATCCGCCATTCGTTTCTCCTTATATGGTGCTAAACCAAGTTTTCAAGACAACTCCTCAATTTGGAGCATTGATTTTTTCTGCACTGCTTCCAGTTTGCTCGCTATATTGTTCACGATGCTTTCTCTGTGTTCAAGTACAGTATTCAAACGGTTGATAACCTCTACATGTACATTTCCGCTGGCCCAGATATCATCACCACGACATTGATAGATATAGTCATTCAGATCAAAATCATCGCCAATAACACCTTTGAATTTTACACTGTATGACAAACAAATGGGGACAGTTCCCATATTAATTGACGACACCGCAGCATGCATACGACCTGTAATTGTTGCCTTTCCTCCACCAAGAAGGATTCTTGCCTCATACGGTTGGATCAGGTGGTCTACCACATGGACGCGGGATTGATACCGATGGTCCAGTCTTTTCATTAATTCATCAATTATTATTTTATCGTTTGAATCTGAAACATGAATCACATGCGCAAGCAAAAGAACATCCAAATTCAGCGTGTCTACAATATAGCTGATTATCTGAATATACTCATTCAGATAATTTTCTACGTCCGATGTATACTGCCTTCTGGCTCCTGAAGGAACCAGTGTAATATAGTCCGTCCTCAGTCCAAACTCTGATTTCAGCTTTTTCTTTTTGCTTTGGTCATCTTGGTATGGTATGTCCAAAAATGCGAGATCACGCGCTTCTTTCAGATTTGGAAAGTTAAAGGTTTCCTTCAGGTAATGATAGCAATCGTGATCCCGGACATATATCATTGTATTTTTCAGACTTCGTTTCACTAAACCGACCGCGTAGCCATGGAACGGTCCCATCGTCTGCCCTAACAGATACATTTTTTGTTTTTTAGAAATCTGTTGGAATTTAATCATATCGCTTACAAAGACCTGTGTGGAATAATACTGTGAAATACAGTCACCGCCCAATACTACGCACATATCATACGCCTTGCAGTTGTAAGCAATTTCCCTTGGAATGTTTACGAGCTTTTCCAGTTTGCCCAATGCTCCTCTGCGTTTACGATCATATAAATCTTCTCGATAAACCTTGATTCCTTCCGGAAGTGATGCTTTTACACGATTTAATTCCTCATCATCCAAAACGTCCAAATAAAATTCAGGCGTTTCAGATTTCTTTTGCTGTGAGATATCGGTGTAGTATTTCATGAAGGCACATGCCATCATCAAATTTCCATAATTTGTTGGATGGATATAAAATAATTTGATTTTCATTTTGACGTGCCTTTCTTATCACATTTTGTGCTTGAATTGCAGTAAGCTAGTTCTATAAAATATAATGCACATGAATTGGGGCTAAGTGCTACTTCATTAAATAGAGCATTTAAAATAAAAGAAAACAGGATTGTGTAATATAAAATTTTCCTTTTGATGTTATTTTCGTTCCATTTATGGGGTGTCTTATAAAGATACACAAAGAAAACTGTATAACATATGAGTCCAATCCACCCTAGTTCAGCAATAATCACGCCTATTCCTGTCTCTATAACATCTGTATTAGACAAATTAGATGAAAACAGTCCTGAAAGAACACCGACATTACCTATTCCTAGACCTGCCGGATTTGTTATTAACAATTTTAGAGAACTTATGAAACCACTTATATGTGCCATCATACTTCCCGTTGAAGCCGACATAGAATATTCAACGAATATCGCCGCAACTATTGCGCATGCTGAAAAGATAAGCGGAACTCCAATTTTAGATTTATCTTTAAACCAGACATAAATAATTGCAAATACTAAAAAACCCAATAGTGCTCCCTTGCTAATGGTAAGAACGCAGCAACCAACGAGCAACAATGTAAGCATCTTTTCTCCACTGTACCACGCTATCATAAACGCAGCAAATAAATATGTTCCAAGATTAACTGGATCTGCAAATGTAGATACCATCCTTCGAAGTTGTTGGCCCCCAATTCTTTCTGAAGAGAACCAATTCATGGGAACACCGGCAACATTTGTTTTTATTCCCTTTAGATTCCACAATTGCGTTATCCCAAGACTTTTCCAAATCCCAATTCCGCCAAGATACTCGTAAATTCCAAATAGAACAACCACCCATGCGATTAAATTTAAATATCTGTAAAATGTTCTTTCATCGCTAACCTCTCCGATGGTATAGGCATATACATATATCAACATACACGAAATAATATTCCTTGATGCTGATATCAATGATGTTATAGGAGCTGGATAAGCAACATACATCACTAATCCGTATGCTAATAAAACCAGAAGTAGCAGTAGCACATTCGGTATTTTTGAAAAAAACAATTTAGAATTTAGAATAATCGTCATCATTATCAGAAGAACATGTAGCGAAAGCATGATTTGTAAGCTAAGGGATGACTGATGATTAATGCCTATAGCTAAATACACATTTTGAAAAGCAGAAAAGAAAACTGGAATAACCAGAAACAATGAATTGGTTATTTCGTTTTTTTTGACGAGCGCATTTTTTTCAGCTACGGCCATATAGCCCATTGCTAGAACAGACAAGAGCATTGTAATCATTCCTGGGAGAATTAAACACGAAAAAATACATAGTTCAAGTATTACAAACAATATGAACCGTTCTTTATTATATTTCAACTTTATTGTCATGCGCCATTACCTTTCAACCACCTAATTATGATTACGTACCAAACAATACTTTGTTTAACCACGAAACCCGTTTAATTAAAGCTGCACATATATGTGGCATTACGAAGCAAAACATCAAACTTAGGAGCCAATTCCAGTTCTTGTTAAAGGTTGTAACATAGAAGAATCCGCTTATAACATAATATTGTAAGGTTTCTTTACCTAATTCACTAAAAATCCGACATAAAAATTTTCCATGTGAATTAATTATCCACGCAATACAGAAATAAAATGCACTTCCTAGCATTGCAACGACCAAATAATTATAGATTTGAAATCCACCATGGTATGCACAAGAAGAGATACGCTCTACTGTTATATTTGAGACATCCATGTTCACTAGAATGTTTCTCAATCTTGTAAGGACAACGGTTTTATCCTTAAAAGCATAAAAATACATTGAAGGCGGATACAAAATCGCAGCTATTAAAATCGCACGCCGTAATATTGATTTATATTGTTTTATCCCCCTTTCTTCAATACCCGCGATATACCCTAAAAAGTAATATGGGAAATATTGAACTGTTTGTCGAAGAAGTTCAGCCTTTGTTAGTGCATATATAAGGCCTATCGCTAAATAGAACAGTACAATAAGTACTTTTCGATTTTTTCTCGCACCACACAGGTAAACTATGCATTCATAGATGAACTGAACAATAAGAAACCAATATATCGGCGCAACAAACAAATCCCTTAATATTTGGACTGCCGTGTGATGTCCCAAACTGATTGCTCGTATTATTGTCCAAACAAAATATGGCAACAATAATCTTTTCGCTCTTAACACCAATTTCTGCTGACTGTTTTCTATGTGTCCATATTTTGCGGCAACAAAGCCAACCGTCATCATAAAGCAAAACATATGCCAGGAATAGCAAAGTGAGAATACTACGTTATAATTCGGGGGGGGGGGACAGTGTTCCTGCAATGTGTCCTATAACAACAGCTGAAATCATTATTCCTTTTAAAACATCAATTGTTTGGTTTCTATTATTCACAATTTTTCAACCTCATTTGACCTTTCAATAACATTCCTCTACAATTTTCTTGGCCAAATCATCCCAGTTTAATGTTTGCTTCACAAGATCATATCCTGCCTCACCCATATCGGACAATCTATTACAATTCTTGATTGCTCTTTCCATAGCTTGGGCCAAACTATCAGGATTCCCCGCTTCAGATATATAGCCAGTCTTCCCCTCTTTCACAAATTGCGTGAAAGCCGGCAAATCCGAAGAAACAACTGCTTTTTTGTAGCCATATGCAAGTTGAATCACTCCGCTTTGATAAACATCCGTATAAGGCAAAACACAAACATCTGTGGCAGAATAATAATACTTCACTTCATCATCCGGAATATACCGAATATCTGTTTTGAGGCAATTCGTCAAATCATTGCTGTTGATGATCTCCTGACATTCTGAAAAATCTGCCTTCCACACACTGCCGGCTATAACTAAATACAAACTCGGATATTGGTTTTTCAGTTTCAGCAAAGCCTTAAGTAAAATGTCAACACCCTTCACCTTTTTGATTTGACCAAAGAACAGAAATACCAGTTTATCTTCTGGAATGCCAAGCTTTATGCGGCTTTCTTTTTTATCAAACTGTTCCACATAATCCAACATGTGACCGTGTGGAATCATATGCGTTTTTTCTTTTGATTCCGGGAACAACTCCGCAAAGCGATTCACATTCCCTGGTGCCTGTAAAATAATAGAATCCGCAAGCTCATATAGTTTTTTATGAAAGTACCTGTCATAGAATTTTTCATTGAAGGGTAGTATATCGTGTACGGTCGCCACATACTTCACACCATACCTTTTTTTGAATCTGCTCAAAAACAGATAGTCGATTGGCGAAAATGTATACCATTCCGTATGGAGCACATCAAAATTATCTGCTCGAAGAATTTCTCCGATTTTTTTATAGGATGCAATATAATTCTGCATCTTTTCTAACTTTCCAACGTTCTTTTCATCTGTATTAAACAGATTGATTCTTTTGCATCTGCAATTTTCCTTTTCCTGTTTCTGGTCAATCGCCAATAAAACTTCAGCTCCGGCTTTTTCAAGCCCGTTTGCAAGCGGAAATGTATACTTATAATTAACTTTTGCGATTTGGTCTACCAATAACACTTTCATTTTTTATCCTCTCCATTCTACTCCATTAGCATCTCACCTTAATCAGTTCAGCATCTCCAACAACCAGACACCGTCCCAGCCCTGCAGGTAAAAACAGTGTTTCGCCCTTGCTGAAGCGCATCGGCTTTTGCTCAGCATCCATTGTCTGAACCTCACCGTAGCCATCCAGACACACCAGCACCTGAAAGGAGGTGTCCATTACCGAAAATGCAAAGCCCTTTGTAACCTGAATCCGCTCTGTTTCAAAATATTTGCAGCGACAAAGCAACTCTCTGGAACACCCCGGATAATACTTCACGATGCGCGGTTTCTGGCTCACATCTGGCGCAACATTCATATCCATGACCTGAACAGCCTTATCAAAGTGCAGTTCACGCTTTTTACCATTTTTGTCCACACGGTTGTAGTCGTAGACGCGATAAGTCACATTAGAACTTTCCTGAATTTCGGCAACCAGAATCCCTTTTCCAATTCCATGCACCGTACCAGCAGGTACAAAATAAGTATCGCCTTTGTGGACTTCTACTTTCTGCAAATGCTTGTCCAGTGTACCGGTTTTCACTGCCTTGCGCAGAATTTCTTCCGTCACCTCATGCTGGAAGCCATAAATCAGGTGCGCGCCTTCTTCAGCATCAATGACATACCACATCTCTGTTTTGCCATTGTCACCCTCGTGTTCTTTTGCGTAGTCGTCACTCGGATGAACCTGTACAGACAGGTCTTTTTTTGCATCAATAAACTTTACCAGTACCGGCAGTTTTCCATCTTCTACTTTCGTTCCGATATATTCCGGATGCTGTTTTAATACATCTGCCAGTGCCACTCCCTTGAACTCGCCGTTCGCAATATAGCTCGGCCCGTCAGGATGCACAGAACACTCCCATGTTTCCGCCAACGGGGTCATATCAATTTTCTTTCCGTACTCTTCCCTCAGCCTTGTGCCACCCCAGAGATAATCCTTTCCGGTTGGCACCAGTTTCATGATCTCCATCGCACTATTCCTCAATCAAGTTCAAACTTGATTTTATCACTGACACTAATTTCATCACCTAGCTGAACTTCAATCATATCCAGCGGAGTGATAGCCTCAACCGTATGCTTACAGCCTGCTGCAATGGTAATCACATCACCCGTGCGGAGAACCTGCTCCATCCCGTCAACGATTGCCTTACCCTTACCAGAAACAACTGTCCATACTTCCTCGCGCTCGTTGTGCATATGGTAACTCATCTTTTCTCCTGCTTTCATGGAGATTTTTACTGTCATGGAACCCGGTTGCACATCAATGACCGTATAGGTACCCCAAGATTTCTCGGCATACATAGCCTCGGTTTCGATTTTCTCAACATACGGCTTCATATAGCCGCTGCGCTCTTTATCAGAAATCAGAATACCATCGCCACTTGCTGCAATAATCATATCCTTGCAGCCCATACAGAGGACAGGGATGTTCAGTTCATTGACAACATTGGTATTCTCGCAGGTTTCATCCAGAATAGCTTTGCCCTTGGTCTTATCTGCCATGACCTCAGCCATCATGTTCCAAGTGCCAACATCCTTCCAGTCACCACTATAGCGCAGAACCTGAATGCTGGATTCTTTTTCGACTACAGCATAGTCAAAGCTGATTTTGGTCAGCGTGTCATATTTATTGAAGAGGTCGCGATAATCCTCAAAGTCAATCATACTGTGTGCTTTGTCCAGCAAATAGTCCAGCTTGAACGCAAAGATGCCCGCATTCCACAATGCGCTCTGAGCCAGATACTTCTTGGCAGTTTCGACGTCCGGCTTCTCCTTGAACTCTTTAACTCTGCTGACGTTTTCGCCGCTTTCAGGAATGATATAACCATACTTCTCGCTCGGATAGGTTGGTTCAATACCCATCAAGGTGAGATTTGCATTGTCCTGTTCAGCCAGTTCCTGTAAGGTCTTAACTGCCTCGTAATAGGTGTTATCCACATACGGATCGACCGGGCAGACCACGACCGCTTCATCCGTTCCAACACCCAATTCATCGTGGAGATACGCTGCTGCCAATGCGATTGCAGGGAACGTATCACGGCGGCAGGGTTCAACACAAATGGAAGCCTTTTCACCAAGCTGGTTCTTAATGGCACTTGCCTGCGATTTGCTGGTCGCAATGGTGATTTTTGCATCTGCATCTACCGTGGTGATCTGGCGGTAGACACGCTGCACCATAGATTCATATTTATCGCCATCTTTAAACAGTTTAATAAACTGCTTACTGCGAACATCATTAGAAAGCGGCCAGAGACGTTTGCCAGAGCCACCGGAAAGCAAAATAATATTCATTGTATTTTCTCCCATCATCTATTATTTCAAGTACTCTTCAGCACTCTTGCAAATTTCTGCTTCAACTTTTTCTGCTGCGTCCTTGTTCTCTGCGCTGACAGAGATATAAGTTTTGAGTTTCGGCTCTGTACCGGAAGGGCGTACAACAATGGAGCAATTATCTTCCAGCAGGAACTTCAGCACATCGGATTTGGGAAGCCCGTCCAGACCCGGCGCATAATCCAGCAGTTTTACGATTTTCTTGCCGCCAAACTCTTTGATGTCTCCACGGAACGCCTGCATGATACTCTGCATCTTTGCGAATCCAGCACTGCCATCAAATTCATAGCTGTGCAGGGTGTTCAGGCAGTAGCCATAGGTCTTGTACAGTTCATCCAGCTTATCCAGCAGGCTGATGCCCTTGGTGGCGTAGTAGCTGAACATCTCGCAGATCATGTAAGCGCCGTCTACGCCGTCCTTATCGCGGACGTAGGAGCCTGTCAGGTAACCGTAACTTTCCTCGAAACCGAACACATAGCTGTCTGCCTTGCCCTGCTTTTCCAGTTTGCCGATTTGCTCACCGATAAACTTGAAGCCCGTCAGCACATTGATGGTACGCAGACCATAGTGGGAAGCAATCTGTTCGCCCATGTCCATGGTAACGATCGTCTTGACCATAACCGGGTCAGTGGGCATTTTGCCATGTTTTACGCGCTGGCTGCAAATATAATCGAGCAGCAACATACCCGTCTGGTTGCCGGTCAGCAGTTCATACTCGCCTGCTTTGTTTTTGACAGCGATGCCTACACGATCGCAATCCGGGTCGGTGGCAAGCAGCAGGTCAGCATTGCACTTCTTGGCATATTCCATGCCCAGTGTCATAGCTTCCTTGATTTCCGGGTTAGGGTACGGGCAAGTCGGGAAGTTGCCGTCCGGCTGTTCCTGCTCTTTGACCACAGTAATGTTGGTGTAGCCCATCTCTTTCAGGGTACGGGTCACAGGCTTCAGACCTGTACCGTTCAGAGGACTGTACACGATGGCAACATCCTTATTGACTTCTTCACCAAACAGGACAGACTGATTCTTGACCTCGTTCACAAATGCGGTATAGACCTCATCCGGAATATACTTGATATTGCCATTTGCAAGACCTACCTCAAAATCGCTGTGCTTTACATCGGTAAAAATGTCCAGTTTTTCAATCTCAGCCAGAATCTCAGCGGCAGCCTCGGTCGTAATCTGGCAGCCATCTGCGCCATAAACCTTATAACCGTTATATTTGCTGGGGTTATGAGAAGCAGTGATCATTACACCAGCAGAGGTGTGTAGATAGCGGGTCGCAAAGGACACGGTAGGAACAGGCATCAAAACAGGCCAGATATTGACTTTAACTCCATTTGCTGAAAAAACACCAGCAGCCACTTTTGCGAACACATCGCTCTTGATGCGGCTGTCATAGCCAATTGCCACAGAAGGCTCTGTAAAGTTTTTCTTCAGAGAGTCTGCCAAGCCCTGTGATGCTTTAGCCACAGTGTAGATATTCATGCGGTTGGTACCTGCACCGATTACGCCACGCAGACCTCCCGTGCCAAAAGCAAGGTCACGATAGAATGCGTCCTCGATTTTTGTATCATCCAGCGTTTTCAGTTCAGTGGCAACATCAGCATCTGCCGTTGCATTTTCAAGCCAACGCTCATATTCTTTCTTAATATCAGCCATGATAACTCCAATTATCTTCCAACAAATACTTCTTCGTACTGTCCGCAAATTTTGTCCCACGTATACTCTTCAGCAACACGTTTCTTAGCTTTCCGACCCATTTCTGCAATTTCTTCGTCACTCATCTTGTCCGCATGATCAATCAACCTCGCAAGACTACCCGGCTTGCGACTCCAGTACAAGGCGCAATCTTCTGCGACTTCTTTGTTAAAACCAACATCAACCAGCAGATTCAGATTTGTGCTACCAAGAGCCTCAATCAGCGAAGGATTTGTACCTCCCACTGTATGACCATGGAAATATGCGTAAGCATTTTCTCTAATCTTTTTTAAGAGTTCCTGATCATATACGGTGCCAACAAATTTGATTCGCTTATCGCTCTTGAAATGAAGTTTTTCTTCCAACTCATTCAGGAATTTATCGTTCACATTTGTGATAAGCGCAAAATCTTTTTTGCATCCACTCTTCATGAACTCACGAATCATAACTTCAAACGAGTTTTCCGGCACAAAGCGACCAACAACAAGGTAATAATCTTTTTTTGACAGACCTTTTTCTTTGTACCAATTCATCAGCTTTTCGTCATCATCAGCCAGCTTGCTGAGTGTCAAATCTGCACCATAAGCAATGAATGTGGTTTTGGGATTTTTGCCCTTAATCCCTTTCCTGTCATAACACTCGTGGATATACTTTTCGATATTCACAGAATCGCAGATAGCAAGATCACAATATTTGACCATCATCTGCTCAGAAATCTTCCAGTATTTACGAATCGGAGCCGACCACTTGGCTCTCATCCATTCATGACCGCCCGATGTCAAGTCTTGGACAACTTTTTTCACAAATAAATTTGAAAAAGGCGCAAAAAAAAATAAGCCCCACAGGGCTTTCAATCGGTTTTGAACCAATTTGAGCCTTGTAGGGCTTATCTGTTTTCTATATTCTGTTTATCTTATACCGCCTGCAAAGGAGTATTCTCCATTACCTTTTCAAACTGTTCGACAGTCATTTTTGCTTTTTCAGCAGCACGTTCCAGCTTCAAATCTCCATCTCGAACAAGCTGCACGAGCATCCTGAGTTCGCCTCGCTCTTCGCTTTCATTCATCATTTCCTCAACAGCTTTGCACACATCAATCACCTCCGCGCCCTCTGGAATATCCAGCGGTGTATTCGTAACTGCTTTAATAACCCTCGCCGCGTTCGCTTCTATCAGCATACGCGGATTATCAGTCAAAAATTCAGATAAGCGTTTCTTATCTTTGGAATATTTAATATACCCAATTACCTCTCTCAGACTTGAAGAGAATCTTTCCAAGTCCTCCGCGCTCAGCTTTGCAGGGTCGATCAGATGAATCTGATAGTCCTGCACAAAGTTCAGAAGATTCTTATTTTTAACCGCCATCATCTCATGGAGTGACAACGGCCCATCCCATTCATTTGCGCCAAAGTGAAGCACAAGCGTGATAACAGGCGTAATCTTATCTTCCTTGTAGAATCCAGAAAGATATTCACCACGGCTATGCCCTTTTGAATCTCCATCACTTGCGCGATGCTTGGCTGCAATATCAGCCACCTGTTTGCCGTACTGGAGAGCATCATAAATGATATTTCTAACGGGCATTGCATAATGAATGTCAGTCTGATTTTCGATTCCCAGTAAAATGTATGCAGCCTCATCATCCTGTTTAATGATTGCTGATTTCAGCACATCACGGTATTTCTGAACTGCTTCTTCTGGCTGCTTTCCCTCTTCATCCTGTGATCCAAACGGTAAAGCGATCTCCGTAGTATCCAGTTCTTGCAGTTGTTTAGGGTCTACAACCGCCTCACCGCCATAAATCAAGTAATTAAACGCATCTGCAAACACAGAATTATCTTTCATATAGGCTTTAGTCACGGTATCAGCTAATCCCATTGGCTTACACCTCCTTGTCGTAGTCAATAGTAGCTTTGTCCGCCATTGTAATTCTATCTTACCATAAACCGCCCATCATATCAAGCTGTGCAACTCCCTCAAAATCCTTAAATTTTTACGAACAGTTGTCCATAATATAACATTGTCGCTAATGTTATATCATGGACAACCGCTTGATGCTCCTCCCCTGCCGTGCTATACTTATCCTATACAAAATCATCAAGAGGAAGTGCATTGCCATGAGCAAAAGACTTGTCGCCTACTTTTCTGCCAGCGGTGTCACCGCAAAAGTTGCCGAAAATCTGGCGGATGCCATCGGTGCAGACATTTTTGAGATTCAGCCGGAAGTTCCATACACCAAGGCCGATCTGAACTGGATGGACAAGAAGGCTCGCAGTACCATCGAAATGAGCAACCCGACCTCTCGCCCTGCCATCGCTACCAAACGTGATAATATGGACGAGTACGACACTATCTTTGTCGGATTCCCTATCTGGTGGTATGTTGCTCCAACCATCATCAATACATTTTTAGAGAGCTACAACTTAAAGGGTAAGACCATCATACCCTTTGCTACCTCCGGCGGCAGCGGCATGGGTAAGACCAATGAGAAACTTGCGCCGAGCTGCCCCGGTGCAAAGTTGCTGCATGGTAAGGTGTTCAACTCCTATTCCAGTAAAGCCGACTTATCTGCATGGGTAGAAACGCTCAACATCTAACCCTCCCATTCCTGCGGAATGAAACACCCTCATAGCCGAGAAGATTTACGAATCCTCTCAACTATGAGGGCGTTGTTTTTTATTCGTGCAGTTCCAAGGGCAGGCCATCCGGGTCAAAGAAAAAGGTCATTTTCTTTTTGGTGTAGCTATCCAATCGAATCGGTTCACATTCAATCCCCATCTGTGCAAGTTCTTCCACGGTAGCTTCCACATCATCCACCCGGAACGCCAAATGCCGCAGCCCACAGGCTTCCGGCCTGTTTACACGTTTGGGTGGGGTCGGCTCTGCAAAAATCTCCAATTCAATCGCATTGACTCCGTCACCGACACGCAAATCTAGTTTCCAGTCGTTCCGCTCCTTACGAAAATTTTCTCTTACAACTGCAAAACCCAGCTTGTTCACATAGAAATCCCGTGCTTTTTCATAGTCAGAAACGATAATCGCCACATGATGAATCGCCGCCAATTTCACTATCTGTACGCCTCCCTATTTTATATGTACCATACCTGCCGAAGCATTACTGCCGCCAGTTCCAGAAGCACGACCACGCTGCCGACCACCTGCGGTATCATAAAAATCACAAATCCACCGATCAGCATTTGAAGTGCTTCCACCCCTTGCGACTGCTGCATGAGGTACGAAAGAATCGCCGTTGCCAGTAGCACACTGCCCAGCAGATAGAAAATCCATGCAGAACAGTGATGCAGGAATACCACAAACCACTTTGCCAGCCATACAGCAAGGATCAGTGGCAGGGTCATAATCACCAGCACCAATTTTAACAGCCATCGAATCGCTTTCATAATGTCCTCTTTCTGGCTGGTCTGTTGCCCATATTATAACACACTCTCTGATGTTACAACATGGGCAACTCAGCCTTTTTTGAAATTCAGCTCTTGTGCAATGCTCTCGCAGCATCCTGGATGCTCTGCTCATATTTGAACCGTACCACGATGCGTCCTCCATCATGCACAAAGACATTTTCGATAAAGGCCGACACCATACCCGCTGTGAGCCTCGTCCCGTGCAGGAAATTTTCTGCCTGCTCCGCTGCTGCGCGTACCGTTCCCGGCACAACGCTCTCAGCGGATTCTTCCGCCTTGGATTGTTCAATTTGCTCTTGCACCTCTGAAATTCGTCTGTCACACTCCTGCTTTTTCTGCTTGTAGGTATCAAGTGGGAGTGTTCCGGCTGCATATTCTTCATACATCCGCATCTTCTCACCTTTCAGATTTTTAAGTTCCTGCTCCATCAGAGTTTTTCGGCGGTTTGCCCTTTTGTGGGCTTCTTTCAAAGCCTGCTCTTCCTTTTGAATATCACCATAAAGGGAATCTAGCAGAGAGAGTTCCTTTTTCAGTGCCTGAAAGACGGCACTTTCAATATCACTGACCTGAAATATCTCAGATGTGCATTGGGTCTGCCCAACCAGTTCCAAGCCCTCTCTGCACCAGAATGTCGGCACAACCTGTTTAAAATTGTGCGCCATCACTCGCCTGCAATTTCCGCAGCGGACTTTTCCTTTTAGCGGGAAGTCCACGCCGCCCATCAGCACTTTATGGCTGTTGCTTTTTATGACAAGCTGCGCTTTTTCAAATTCTTCACGACTTACGATTGCTTCATGGGTTCCCTCCGTAATAAACTGTTGTCCTTTGGGAACTGTTCTGACAATGCTTTTGCCGGAAATCAGTGTTTTTGTTTTGCCCAAAACCATTGCCCCAGTGTACACATACGCCGTGAGGATTTTCCAGACACGAGAGCTATCCCAAAGAATCACTGGGGCGATGGTATAGGTTGTCTCCTTGCCATACGCCTTATTTTCTTTGTTATATACGCTCGGCACAGGAACATTTTCGTCATTGAGCATCATTGCTATCTCTCTTGTACCTAACCCCAGAATCGCAAGGTCGAAAATACGCCGCACGATTTTTGCGGCTGGCGGGTCGATGATAAATGCGCCCTTTTTGTCCGGGTCGAACTGATAGCCGAACGGTGCAGCAGATGCCGTTGTGATGCCTTTACGCCACTTGACCTGATTGGCAGTCCGCAGTTTCTTTCCTGCATCCCGGCAGTACATAGTATTTACCAGATTACTGACAATCACATCCATGCCCAGCGTTGTACCTTTATAATTATTGCTGTCATAGTTATCATTGATGGCAATGAGCCTTACCCCCAGCAAAGGAAAAATCTGCTCCATGTACTCACCCACGCCGATATAATCACGGCCAAAACGGGAAAGGTCTTTCACGATGATGGTATCAATCTTGCCATTGCGCACACCATCCATCATCTTCTGGAATCCAGGTCTGTCAAAATTGCTGCCTGTGTAGCCATCATCTACAAAATCCATCACAGGCACATTTTGCAGACTTTCTTTGCAGGAGATATACCGCAGGATCAATTCTTTCTGGTTCTCTATGCTGTTGCTCTTATCCTTGCCGTCTTTGCCCAGGTCGCCATCAGCCCTTGAAATGCGCTGATACGCTGCAATCATTTTTCTGCACTCTCCTTTTCTGCCTCCGCAAATATATCCCGAAATCCGAAAACGATCCGAATCCGCTTATCTGTGCTCACTTCGATTCTCTGCACAAGGGTTTTCACCAAATGAATGTCAAATTCAAAGTTATCCAGATGTTCTTCCAGATGAGAAGTCATATTCAGGTATTCTTCGATTTGCTGTTCTACCTGCACTTTTTTGTTTTCTGCTTCCTGCAGCGCGGCTCGCAGGCTATCGTATTGTCTGGAATAATCCTCCCGAATCAGCTGATAATCTTCGGAATCCACCACGCCCGCCACATAGTCCGCATAAAGCTGTTCCCGCTTCTTGGCCATTTGGCTGACTTTATCGGTCAGGCTCATAATTTCGCCCTTTGCACGGTAGACGGGATTCTGCACATCCTCGATTTTCTGCAATTCTTCCAGAACCTTCCGTTTATCGCTCAGCTGGACAATGAACAAATGCAGCTGATCCATTATCAGGGCTTTCAGCAGTTTTTCTGGAATCTGGTGGCCGATGCACTTATCGTCGGCCTGCCTTGCCTTACAGATGTAATAGCAGACCTTTTTACTTTCCTCCGCTCCATGCGGCAGTCGTTCAAACTCCATCTGTCTGCCGCAGTCTGCGCAAAACACCATTCCTGCAAGGTCATTCTGATATTCTGCCCGAATCTGCTCCGACTTTGCTCTTACTGTCTGGAATACTGCTCGATTCTTGTTCAAGATTTTTTGCACCTTTTCAAAATCATCCCTTGCGATAATGGCCGGATGTGTGTTCTTTGCCACATACCACTGTTCTTTGGGAAGGTCGCACTTGTCCTGTCCTGCGAATAACTTCTGTGTACTTTTATTGTTGATGGTATCGCCCACATAGGTTTGATTTTCCAGAATGTGCCGGATCGTGGTTACGCCCCACTTTTTACAGGTAAGCACTTCTTTCCCCTCAACCATTTTTCTATGCCACTCCCGTGGAGTCGGAACCTGCAGCAATGTCATTCGTCGAGCAATTTCAAAAATTGGTACACCCATCAGTTCCCACTGGAAAATCAACTGCACATAAAATGCAGCTTCCGGGTCAATTTCATTACGCTTTGTCACGGGGTTCCGAATATAGCCATACGGAGCATCGTTTCCGACAGCATAGCCTGCTTCTTTTTTGCGCTGCAAGGAAGTCCATATCTTTTTGGATATGTCTTTCGCGTACATCGCGTTGACCATATTCCGAATCGGGAGAGCCAGACTTTCCATATCCTCTTTGCGGTTACTGTCAAAGTTGTCGGTAACTGCAATCAGCCGGACCCCCAGAAACGGGAACACTGTTTCGATATAATACCCCGCTTCCAAATAGTTACGACCAAAGCGTGAAAGGTCTTTCACCACAATGCACTTGATTTTCTTCTGCCGCACATCGTTCATCAGGCGGGTAAATGCAGGCCGCTTAAAATTTGTTCCCGTAAATCCATTGTCGAAGTAGGTGTCCACATAACTCAGTTCCCTGCTGCGGCTGATATAGTCCTGCACCAGCGCGATCTGCGTTTCCATACTTTCTTCTTTTTCTTCATCCTCAACAGAGAGCCGCCCATAGATTGCCGCCGGTATCTTCGCTTCTTCCAGTTCCGGGAGCAGCACAGAAACTGCCGCCTGTTCCGGCTGCGGGAGATTTTTTCTACTCTTTCGTGCCACTGTCTGTACCCTCCACTTCTATCCGACTAAGCATCTGTTTCCATTCATCCGTTTTCATGGTCAGGCTGATTTCTGCCTGACCATCGCCCAGTAATGTAACTGTGACCTGTTCGATGTATTTCTTCACAAAATTGCGGTCAAGTTCCTCCGGGGTCTTATACTGTGCCATCTGCTGAATCCATGGATTGCGCAGGCTCAACGCTCGTTCCCATACCAGCGTATCTTCCATAATTGTTGTAAGCTGTTCATTCAATTTCCGATGTGCTTCTTCGTAGTCCAGCAGTTCGGCACGATATTGTTCTTTGGTGATTTCATCGGCCATATAACTCTCATACAGCGGCACACGGCGAAACTGTTCCATATTCAGTTCGGCCAGAACGGACTTCATCTGCACCGACTTTTCAGCTCGGACTGCTTCAATCACTTTCCTGCCTGCTCCCTGCTGAATCGCTGCAGCCAGCTTTTCTTCTTCCAGATGTTCCAATTCCAGAGCATCCATCACCTTTTTATAAATGGTAGCTGCCGGAACTTTCAAATTCTTTCCGTTTTCCTTATGTGCGCGGCAATGGCGGCAATAGAAAAGTTCTTCCTCCGTTTTCTTATCCTTATGCCAGCAGAGTGCGCAGCCACAAGTGCAGACAATGTGTTTTGCCAGCGGGTTCGGTTTTTTGTAGCTTTTCCGAATGGAGATTTTGTTCTCCCCCTCCCTCATATTGCAAGGGAAAGCATAGAACTGTTCTTTGGTTATGTATGGTTCGTGGCAGTTTTCTGCAATGATCTGGCGGCTTCCATTTGCCGCCGCACCTGTATAAGTCGGATTTCGGAACAAGCAACGCAGCATATCGGTTGTCCACTGGTCGGATTCTGCATCATAAGACTTTCCCAAAATTCTCTTTTTGTGTCTCATTGGGGGTTCAACACCCTGCTCATTTAACCACTTTGCAATGTCACGCATTTTCTGGCCGGACGCATATCTGGAAAAAGCCTCGCTTAAATAAGGAGCAACTTCTTCATCTTTTATCATGTTGCTTTCGCCATTCCTGCGGAGATAGCCAAATGGAACAGAGTTTGTCAGCCGGAATCCCGCGCCTTGTTTCCTTCTCCATGCAAACATGATTTCTGCGTGCATCTCACAGCGTTTTGCTTCAAAATAGTCCTCGACTTCTTTTCGGCTGGCTGTTCTGGTGTCCAAGCCCTCATCCAGCACGATCAGGTCGATGCCCGTCGCATAGAGCGTTTCCTTGATTGCCTGTCGTGCCGCCGGGAAATCCGGCCCGCAGTAGTACATGGATGCCACAATAATGCAATCAAATTTTCGCTCTACGCCATCATCGGTCATTTGGTCAAACGCGGTGCGCGCCTTTTCATCGTTCTTGCGGTCAGAATACTTTTTCAGCAAATCCAGTTCTTTATGTTCCGCCAGATATGCCGCAATACGCTGATTCTGCTCGGCAATCGTCAGTTCACTTTGATGGTTCTTCCAAGGAAGTGTCCGGGTATAGCTTACACACTTCATAATGCACTTTCCTCCGTTTCTGCTGCCGGAACACTACTGCAATATTCCAGCACATTGCGAATTTCCTGATCGAACCGATACTGAATATGAATGTGTTCCTTATCATAGACGGTGATGCTCTCTACCAGTTCCACCAGAACGCGGCGGTTCAGACTTGTCAGGTTTTGGTAGGACTTGAAATCTTCAATCCATGGCAGATGTTCCACATCCAGATTGTTCAGGCAATCCCTCTGGCGGTTCATTTCTGCTTTGGCTTTGCGGATGGTTTCAACCTTTTCATTAAAGGAATGGCTGAATTCCTTATACTCTTCCTTGCTGACAATACCGCTGCTCATATCTTCATAAAGCTGGCGGCGCAAGGTCTGGTATTTCTGTTCTTCCTGCCCCAGCATCTTCAGATGTTCTTCCACAGATTTCAGTCTGCGCTCATTCTTCGGAATCTCATTAATTTCATCGAGCCGATGTTCCAGTCCACTGATCTGCTGAACTTTCCCCTGCAATGCGGCCAGCACCACTTCGGCCAGCTTACTTTCGCTGATAAGATGTGAGGAACAGCCTAAACCATTGTGGTTTGTGACGCAGTGCAGATAAATATATTTCTTTCCATTTTTCGACACCGTGCGCCGTACCATGTTCTGCCCACAGCTACCGCAGCGAACGATGCCCGAAAACAGATTTACGGTCTGCTGTCCTTTCGATGCACAAGTGTCCAGTTTCAAGACTTCCTGCACGGTATCGAACAGCTTTTGCGGAATGATTGCTTCGTGCATATTGGGAACTCTGATCCAGCCGGATTCTTCCACATCCCGAATTTTCTTGATTTTGTAATTGATTTTCTGCCGTCGGCCCTGCACCATCGTCCCTGTGTAGACTTCATTTTTCAGAATCCGAAGCACCTGAATCGCCTGCCACTTTGCATGAGTGCCAGCTTTGAACCCACTATGGTAATTCAAACCGCACAGCCGTTTGTACTCGCTGGGGGCCAGCACATTCTCGCTGTTCAGTTGTTCGGCAATCGCCTGTGCGCTCATACCTTCCAGTTTTCTGCGGTAGATAGAACGGACAATATCTGCTGCATACTCGTCTACCACCAGACGGTTTTTGTTCCGTTTGTCTTTGCAGTAGCCGTAGATTGCATAACCGCCGATGAACTCACCTTTGCGCCGTTTCATGTCCAGCTGGCTGCGCACCTTAATGGAAATATCCCTGCAGTAAGAATCGTTCAGCAGATTCTTAAACGGAACCACAATGCTGTCTGAATCGCTGCTCTCGGTGTTCGCATTGTCATAGTTGTCATTGATGGCGATGAAGCGAATCCCCATCATCGGGAAAATCTGTTCCAGATATTTTCCCATCTCGATGTAATTACGACCAAGGCGGGATAAGTCCTTGACGATGATGCAGTTGATTTTGCCGGATTTAATATCCTCCATCATCCGCTTAAAGCCCGGACGTTCAAAGTTGGTTCCCGTATAGCCATCGTCAGCGTATTCTTCGACCAAATGCAGTCCTGGCCGTTCTGCTACAAAATCCCGAATCAGTTCTCTCTGATTGCCGATGCTGTTGCTCTCGGCCTTGTCACCATCCTCGATGGACAATCTCAGATAGGCCGCTGCCCGTATGTCTTTATTCTTTTCCTTGTAAAAAAACAAAGCCATTAAACCTCCTGTCTCCACGCATATTGCATGGTAAAATCCAGAAAGTTAATGGCTTTTGATTGCACTATTCACTTAACCCGTCTGTATTTTACCAAGCTGCCGCACAAAAATCAAGCTGCTGCGCACATTTTTCAAAATTTATTTTTCAGTGCTTCCCCATACTCTGCAGCAGGCAATCCCACAGTTCGCTGCCCTCCGGCCGGAACGATTCATATACGGTGATGCCCTTGATGATGGCTTTTCTGTGATGCACAGGCTCCGTATGTTCCTGTTTAGGCTTTTCATCAAATCGTTCTTTCTGCTTCATAGAAATCAATCCCCCTTTACTAATAGGAATCCAGAAGGGCATTTTGGAATACAGTTTTTGAAAAAATTTCAAAAAAATTTGAAAAGTGTATTCCAAATAGGGGCTGCGGATTCCTATTTATAGAAGGACTTCTTTTGATAGGTCTACGGCATACGATAAAAGACAGGTCTTTTTCTGTCTTAGAGCAAGATTCGCCTATGGTAACTCAAAACTCACTTTCGTGATTTTTCATTCTCGGCAATCTTGATGGGGATTCCGTTCCCCATCCCCACGGTACGCACAAAATCTTGGATTTTGGCTATCTGGCTCCACATGAATGTGTTCGCAGCCGAACGCCTACGGCTTATCGGGAGTTGCTTCGCAACTATAAAATGCAGGAGGATCACACTATGGCTCGCCCCAAAAAGGATGAAAGCATCAAACGGACTAAGAATATAATGGTTCGTTTTACCGATGTGGAGTACGCACTGGTTTCGTGTTCTGCTGAACAGGCTGGCTATCCCGTTGCCGTTTATGTAAGGAAACAGGCCATAACCGAAAAACTTCACGTTCATTACAACATCGTTGCCGACATTGCAGAATTGCGAGATTTTGCAAGACAGCTTTCCCATATCGGAAATAACCTGAACCAAATTGCAGCCTTTTTCAACAGCGGCGGCATCCAATCTCGTGCCATGCTGGAAGAAATCAATCGTTGCATGACCGACCTCCGCGCTATGCGGAAAGAAATTGCAGGACTGGCAGGTGATTATCGTGGCAATCTTAAAACACGTCGCGGGTAAAAGTGCAGACTATGGTGCTGCACTCGACTATTTGAAATATGAGCATGACGAAGTTCTGAAGAGACCCCTGCTGGATGCAAACGGGAACTGGGTACTCCGTCGAGATATTCTTCTGGAGGGCATAAACTGTGAACCGGAACTTTTTGATGTGGAGTGCGAAATGCTTAATGCGCAGTACCACAAGAATCAGAATTACGACGAAATCAAGACGCACCACTACCTCATCAGCTTCGATCCTGCCGACAAAGACGAGTGTGGACTGACAGGTGAACAGGCGCAGGCCATCGGCATGGAATATGTAAAAGCCAACTTTCCGGGGCATCAGGCGTTGGTCTGCACCCACATGGACGGTCACAACGGCAGCGGCAATATCCATGTGCATATCGTAATCAACAGTCTGCGAAAGCTGGATGTTCCGCAACAGCCCTTTATGGAACGTCCCATCGACTGTAAGGCGGGCTACAAACACCATCTGACGAAAGATTACCTAAAGCATTTACAGCAATCTCTTATGAATATCTGCTTGAGGGAAAATCTCAATCAGGTCGATTTGCTTTCCCCGTCTGTCAACAAAATTACGCAGCAGGAGTATTATGCTAAACAGCGCGGGCAGATCAATCTGGACAAGTTGAACGCTGAGCTTATTGCAGAGGGTTTCACTCCCATGAAAACCAAATTTCAAACGGAGAAAGATAAGTTGCGCGATTCCATTACTGCTGCGGCAAAGAAAGCAAAATCTTTTGAAGAATTCAGCCGCCTACTCCAAACCGAATCCAACATTTTGGTAAAAGACCACCGTGGTCGATTTAGTTACCTTCTCCCGGACAGAGAAAAATACATCTCTGCCAGAACTCTGGGAACCAGTTTTGACCGTGAACATCTTCTGACGCTTTTTGAAAGTAATGCGATTACCGCTGCAAAAGAAAAAAAGCAATGGAGTGTTGCTGACCCCATTGCCGTTCTCTATATCAAGTCCAATCTTCGTCTGGTAGTGAATTTGCAGGACTGCGTAAAAGCCCAGCAAAGTCGCGCCTATGCTCAGAAAGTCAAAATTTCCAATTTGCAGCAGATGGCAAATACCATCGTCTATGTACAGCAGCACGGCTACGACAGCTACGATGATTTGAAAAAAGCGTGCGATGAATTATCTGCCAAAATGTCAGATGCCCGCAACACCGCCAAATCTACCGATGCCGACTTAAAGCTGCTGAATGAGAAGATTCACCATCTGGGGCAGTATCTTTCCACAAAGGCTACATACAAAGAATTTTTGCAGGCGGGCAACAAGAAGATGTACCGTTCTGCACATCAGGATGAAATTGCCAGATACGAAGAAGCCGTTCAATTCTTGAAACGCAATTCCACGAATGGCACAATTCCCACGATGAAAAATTTACGAGCAGAAAAGGAAAAGTTGCTTTCTGCTCGAACCGCACAATACGAAAGCTACATCTATTTCAAAGATTACTACCACGAACTGCAAACCGCTTGTCGGAATGTTGACATGATCCTTGAAACGGAACATACGCAGCAGCACAACCGTACACAGCTCAAGCGCAGTCACGAACCATCTCTTTAAAAAACCGCATGAAAAGGGCCAGCCACAAGACTTCACTCTGAAAGTCCTGTGGCTGGCTTCTCATTTTTTAGTTATTTTCAAAGATGCTGCTTTCTGCAACCTTCTTCAATGTAGCTATCACAGTATCATACGGCACGTTTTCTTCCAATAGCTGCGTTGTCAGACTATCATAGTCCTGCTTATATGCTTTTTCCTTTATGATTTTTTCAAGTAATTCTGGAACATTGGCTTCCGGCAATGCAGATGGGCAAATGACCGATTGTTCGCGAACTGCTCGCACCTCTTTTACCAATTCTTTAAAATTCTCATCCTGTGGAACAAGCGGCAGTAACTTATAAATATCATAGAGGTAGCGAGAATGCTTTGCAACTTTTCCCTGCAAGTAATAATCGCAAACTGCAAAAACCTTGTCCGCCAGTGTTCGATCAATTCCCTGCACTTTCATTTCAAACGGATTTAGATTATATTCTTCAATCGCATCTGGGGCTTCCTGCTCCATCATGTCACCAATGTAACTATGGACAGGCAATAAAACAGTCGGAAAGGATACTGCCGTATAAGACGTTTCCAACAAAACCGCAGCTTTCAGCGCATCACTAGCCATCGGAATGACTGAATCGTATGCGATCACATAGCGATTATAATCACGGCGGCTTCTGGTTTCGTCCAGATTCTCAATCGTCATTCCAAGCTCTTCTGCCGACTCCACGATTGCCTGCTTTATCTTTTTCTTTTGCCCTTGTGATAGCAACGTATCAATCGTAATATCAATATCTTCAGAAAAACGGCGAATCACTTTATGACACTTGCTCAGTGATGTGCCGCCCTTAAAAACGATATACGGCATCCTCTGCGCCAAAAGCCGCAGCAACATCGTAACATAATAATCTTTTTCGATTGCCTGTACCATAACACCAGTCTGCTCATAAGCCAAGTCAATCGCATCCCGGAATTGTTCTCTATCACTGTGCAAGTATGCCATTATAAATCACCCTCGTTTCTACCAGATTTTTGTATAGCTTATCCGGGTAATAAGAAAAATACGGTTCCATTTCCGAAAGGCTCAAACTTGCATCGCTCATATATTGGTACAAACGTTCCTGCAAAGGCTTTCCCGTAACTTCGGAATACACATCTACATCTTTCAGCAAATCAAGAAATTGCAGCACCTTATAATTGGATTCTGTCACTGGCACTTTCGGCTTACGAACGATCACCCGCGACTTTGCCAGAGATGTTTCCCTGTATTCATTCGTAGCCTTATTTGATACAACTTCATATAACATCGGAACCTGCGTAGTCAGCCCCATCTGGTTAAAGAACATCAAACCACTCACATAGCCGCATCGCTTATCCTTATCTCTTAGATATTTACATTCCAACACTTTTTCTGGTGGAAGCTGTGACCCTGATTTGAAAATCGTTTTTTTCGGCAAGAAGTAAACTCCATTATCAAACCGCTTTACCTTTCCAGCATCCGTGAGTTTTTTTATCTGTTGTCGAAGGTTGGCGCGACTCATACCTTCAATTTGAAGCTCAGCAAGGAAAATCGGCTCATTCGGTTTGTAGTTTTCTAAAAGATACTCATATAATGTTTCCATACTGCCCTCCATTCACATTTTAGTGTTCTATATTTTCTGTTCTGTTATTATTATACTCGTGATTTTCAAAAATATCAAGACATCTTCGTTTTCCACACAAAAAAAGAGTGGCGGCTCCTTGTTATAGGAACCACCACTCTGCGTCATAACGGATTTTTAGTTTTTGCGGCTTCTCTCCTGCGGCTGTTGCTGCTGTCCCTGTTCTTTCCGCTTTCGCTCCTCCAGTTTGATATGCAGCCGATCCAGCACTGAAACTCTGTTGCCTATGACACGCGGCTTTTTCGGATTGTTGTTGGAACAACCATCAATCATATTGTAATTCTGCTCTGTGCCAGACTCCCGCGCCCGTTCATACGTTCCATTCGTCAGACACTTTTCATGTTCTGTCATATCCTGCTGTTTCTTTTCAGCGCGGCGAACATATTCTGTAATAGTAGCCCGGACATTTTCAAAGCCGTTCGGTGCCTCTGTCACAAATACACCTTTACCGTCTACCACGATTGGAGAGACAGCATCTCTACGCTGCTCATTCCGCATCATAAAGAAGCAGGCACCCTCTACAACTTCACTATCATACGGGAGCCATGTTCCTGTTTTTCCATCAACCTGGTAATTGGGAACCATGAGGGCAACAACATTTCCGGCAGAGTCTATATCCGTAAAACCGCCAAACTCGACCAAATCGTCTCTATCGACATAGAAGAATTTTCGCTTTTCTTCTTCGTCCCATACCATAACATCACTGACTCCGAACGGACGACCGATAAATGTATTTGGTCTTTGTTCTTCCAGACGCACCCGAACTGTCACCGGCGTTTCACTCGGTCCTACCTGCCCCTTATAAGCACTTTGGTAATTCTGATGATGAATCAGAAAACCATCCTCTATCTGCTGTGCATAAGATTTTGCCCTCTGCTTATGATGAATCTCCTTAATTTGGAAAACTCTGACCTGTTTATTCATCTGCCACCCTTCCTGCTTTCTGATTCGGTTCATCCGGTTTGTACCACTCCAGTTCCAGCCCCTTGAACTGCTGCTCATTCAACTGCTGCATCTTCGGGATGGTCTGCTGGACAAGCGCAGACATCTCTGCATCCTCTGCCACAAGCGGCTGAACCTCCGTCAACACCTGAATCGTATCTTTGAGTGTCGGCTGCTCAAACATCGCCATCAGCATCAATTCCAGTTCATCAAAGCGTACATTGCTCATAACTCAATATCTCCCCTCTTTTTGCTTTTCTGCGGTTTAGGCTGTTCCTGTGCAGGCTGCTCCTGTTTCTTGGCTTTCAGACTACGCAGGGCATCCAGAACAGACTTTTTCGTACTGCTGCGTTCCTGCTCTTTACTCTGCTGCCGTGCTGCCATCAGCTTTTCCATATCGGAAATAGCCTGCTGCACCAGCTTATCATCCCTGAAGTAGTTGATGGAATTGATGTTCTCCCGCTGCACTTTGTCATTCACGACCAGCTCATACATTCCAACAAAGCCGCCATCTTCCTCGATACAGAATCCAATGCACTTGTCGGCATTCATCCGTTCGGACGGAATCTTGTCATAGG